>Ga0272448_1001054_pt1 | contig 38940 bp, 36 predicted proteins | sample YNPCB0191_FD_202220 | JGI IMG/M metagenome (GOLD analysis project Ga0272448, IMG submission 202220) | Hot spring sediment microbial communities from Yellowstone National Park, WY, United States - YNP-CB-019-1 | ecosystem: Environmental > Aquatic > Thermal springs > Hot (42-90C) > Sediment...
GAACATTTGTTTTGGTTGACAACTTTTTTCAAAATTATTTATCCTCCCCGTAGCTGGCCGTCAAACGGGGAGGACATGACAGAACTCCCCAAAAAAATGGTCGAAACGAGAGTCTTACTCATGCTCATACTCAATATGGCTGTAACTGACTGATTCCAACCGGCGGCATTGTCTGAACCTTGATGCACGTGATTTGAGGATTGAAGGATTTGTCGTCGTCAAGTTGGCTTTTCGCTTGTAAGGCTAATGCTATCGACGACGGCACTCCGCTCACGCTGCGTGCCTGACTACGAACGGCGAGCGAATATTCGCTCGCCCGATCGTAGTAAGCTACGCAACGCAGTGGAGTAGCGTCGGCGATAGGACCGCCGGCCAGGTAACAGCCCAGCGTATCGGCGACAAATCCTTGCGATCAATAATACGTGATACGCCGCGTTGTGACTTGCGGCCACTGGCCGGGCTTGGTGCATTTAATCCAGTTGCCGTGAGGGTCGTAGGTGTAGGTAAACCGGGTTGTTTCGGTGGAGGGGTGTTTCCCCATGGTGACCGTCCGCATATTGCTGTTATTGCCGTACTGGTCATAGGCACAGGTAATGTGCTGCACCAGTGCGCCGGTACTGGTGTAGGTTTTACTCCAGCACAGTCGTCCGGCAGTATCGTAGACGGTGATTTCAGTGGCGGCATCCGGGCGCCGGCGATGTACTGTTCGGGTGACCTGGTGCTCGCCGTAGGTCCAGACGGCGTGCTCCTGCTGCACGTGCTGACCGTCAACGGTGACGCTAGTGCGGGTGCGCCCCTGTGCATCGAGGGTGAGTCGGGTACGTTGTACCAGCGTTTCCGGCGCGACGGTCGGCTTCCCGTCCTCCGCGCGCGGCTGGAACATGGAGATTTCGAATTGCCGGCCTTCCGGCACCGGCACCGCTGTCATGCGGCACTGCACCCAGCCGTCCTGCGTGCTCACCACCTCGCTCAAGCGCCCCTGCGCATCATAACGGAAGGTGTTGATGGCCGTCGTGGTCGTCACTTTCCGTGTGTCCGCCATATAGACGACGACGCTGGTGGCGAGCTGGCTCGGCCGTCCCTGTGCATCATATTCCACCCGGAGAAAATCGGTATCCGGCGGTATGGCGCCATCATAGTGTACGGAGGCAGTGTGCAGCAGATTGCCGGGCAAGAAGGTATAGGCATCGAAGGTATTCGGGGACATATCCCGCCCTTCGTCACGCTGTTTATCGAAGGTGGTCGTCATGCGGGTGGTAAAGCCCTGCTTGTTATAGGCGGTCAGGCGCTCTTCCTCGGAATCCACCGTGCGTACGGACTTCACCGCACCGCGCAATCCCTCCTCCTGTGCATCGTTCCTCGCGCTGAGGCCGCAGGCGGTCAGGAAAGCCGGACCAAGCAGCCAGGGACGCGGCATGTTGAGCATCCCAGCCGGCGACCCATTGCCCGCCTCCACAAGCCACAACGACCAGGGGAGCGACGGATTGATCGCCGCCTGTCCGCTTTGCGGGATGACGAGTAATAGAATCGCGGCCATCAGCAAACCAGGCCACAGTGAATGTCGCATTGGTGTCCCTCCAAAACGAATGGCGAACGCAGATACACTATTGTAGCCGCCGTGCCAATTCTTTACTAGGGTTAACTGGCTTTGCGCTCCTGGCGGTGTTGGCGCGCGATAGTGAGCCGGTAGTAGCTGTCCAGGGTCAGCCAGAGCTCCGGGCTGGTGCCGAGAGCGTCCGCGAGGTCAAGGGCCGTTTCCGCGGTAATGCCTTTCCGCCCATTAATGATGCCGCTGATGAGTTGTGGAGGGCGTCCAATCTTTTCTGCCAATTCCCGCTGCGTCATACCATGTTCTTCCAGCGCTTCCTTGAGGATCTCGCCCGGGTGCACCGCAATGGCCGGGACAAGGTGGTTATGGCTGCGTGGCATTATGACCTACCGTTTATTGTAATATGAAGCGATTTTCCCACCATTATCGCTCGTCGTCAAGCCGAAACGGTGAGAAATTCCCATCAAGAGGAAAGCGCCACGCTCTCGACCGCAACCTCCCCCCACAGTAAAACCGTTGGCTATGGGATTGATAGAGGACTCAAGGATGCCCGTTGCGCGCACCCCGAACGGATGCAAAATTGTTGCCGCGATCCGGCCCCGAACCTGCCGGTATTGCACCCGCGTAGCCGCATCCCTTTCAGGGTGCGCGAATTTAGGGAAGGTGTGGAGAAATAGCCGATTGAGAACAGGCACTAAAGTCGCGCACCCGTAAAGGGATGCGGCTACGAGGCACTATGGCAACAAACGACGCACCCGTACGAGAAGCCGAAGAGGGTATTTTCTGCGGATTTCCCCCTCTTCCTTGCCACCATTTGCTCAGGCAAACAGCCAGCAGAGCCGTCCACCAGCATATTTACGCTCAAATGAAATTGACACGCCTCGCCCAACCTTATACACTTTCCCTGTATTTTTCTGCCTCGGAGTGTGTGCGTGAATCCTGCCAATCCGCTGATCGTGCAAAGTGATGGGTCTATTTTGTTGGAAGTCAACTCGCCTCAGTATATCGAGGCGCGTGACTTGCTGGCGCGGTTTGCCGAGTTGGAGAAGTCGCCGGAGTACATCCACACCTACCGCATCACCCCGCTCTCGCTGTGGAATGCCGCCTCGGCCGGGATGACAGAGGCGCAGATCATTGAACCGCTCATCGCGCTCTCCAAATACCCGGCGCCGGACAACGTGCTGCGCGACATCCGCGAGTATCTCGGGCGCTACGGGCGGGTGAAGCTCATTGCCGAGGGCGGCGAGCTCTACCTGGTCAGCGACGACCTGCCGCTGATGGTGGAGATTGCCGGCACGCAGGCGGTAAAGCCGCTCATCAGCCCCACATCAGAGCCGCGGCGGCTGCGCGTGCAGCCCGGCCTGCGCGGGCATGTGAAACAGGCGCTGGTGAAGATCGGCTATCCGGTGGAGGACCTGGCCGGCTATGTCGACGGCGAGCACCTGCCCATCGCACTGCGCGACATCACCCTGTCGGGGATACCGTTCACCGTGCGCGCCTATCAACGCGAATCCGTGGATGTCTTTCACGCCGGTGGCGCGCGGCAAGGCGGCAGCGGGTGCATCGTACTGCCCTGCGGCGCGGGGAAAACCATCGTCGGCATGGCGGCGATGGAGGCGCTGCAATCCTCCACGCTCATCCTTTCGCCCAACACCGTGGCCGTACGGCAGTGGATCGACGAGCTGCTGGACAAAACCGATCTCACCGAAGACCAGATCGGTGAATACACCGGCCTGCAGAAACAGATCCGCCCGGTCACCGTGAGCACCTACCAGGTGCTGACCTATCGCAAGCGTAAGGGCGAGGACGGCGAGGGGGAATTCCCGCATTTCGGCCTCTTCGCCGCGCGCGACTGGGGGCTGATCATCTACGACGAAGTCCACCTCCTCCCCGCGCCGGTCTTCCGCATCACCGCGGAGCTGCAGGCGCGCCGGCGGCTGGGCTTAACGGCCACGCTGGTGCGCGAGGACAAGCGCGAGGACGATGTCTTCTCGCTCATCGGCCCGAAGAAATACGATGTGCCGTGGAAAGACCTGGAGCGGCAGGGGTGGATCGCCATCGCGCAATGCCACGAGGTGCGCATCCCGCTGACGGAGGCACAGCGCATGGAATACGCGCTGGCCGAGCAGCGCTTCAAATACGCCGTCGCCGCGCAAAACCCGCGCAAGTTCGATGTGGTGGACGCGCTCTTGATAAAGCACGCGGACGCGCGCACGCTGATCATCGGCATGTACCTGGAGCAGTTGGAGGCGCTCACCAAGCACCTGCAGCTCCCGGTCATCACCGGGAAGACGCCGGTGAAGCAGCGCGAGGTGCTGTTTGATCAATTCCGCTCCGGCGAGATCACGCGGCTGATCATCTCCAAGGTGGGCAACTTCAGCATCGACCTGCCCGACGCCCAGGTGGCCATCGAGATTTCCGGCACCTTCGGCAGCCGCCAGGAGGAGGCGCAACGCCTGGGCCGCATTCTACGCCCCAAGCGCGATGGCGCCACGGCGCACTTCTACACCATCGTCACCCGCGACACCGTGGACCAGACCTTCGCCGCCAACCGCCAGCGCTTCCTCACCGAGCAGGGGTACGCGTATGAGATTTTGTATGAGGATGAGGTGCTAGAGCCGCCCCTCACCCCCAGCCCCTCTCCCCGATGAGAGGGGGGAAGGCTTGTAGAAATATGAAAACGCATGGCATATTTCCACACCGGTACTCCCCTCTCATCGGGGAGAGGGGCTGGGGGTGAGGGGACGAGTCTCTGATCCGGGGGTAAGAGACAATAGCCCCCATATACAAGGGAGAAAACCATGTCTGATTCCGTTGCATTAATCCACGAAAATATCCCCACACTGGAAGTCACCGATGCCGCGGCGCTCGACCACCTGCTGGCGGACAATACTGTCGCGGCGGCGGTGGTGCGGCGGTTGTCACCCACCGTGGCGGTGCTCGATCCGGGCAAGGTGGAGCTGGTGGTGACGCGCCTGCGCAAACTGGGACATCTCCCGAAGGTATGGTGAACTGATGATACCGATATTGACGGCGAATTTTCCGTTACGCTTCGATCCGCAGTTGCCGGGGTTCCAGGCGGATACGTTGAAAAAGATGGTGCGCATTTGGGGCGGGAAAGGGAGCGAGGCGAAGAACGCCTGCATCCGCCTCATCGAGAACGGCCTGGCCAATCCCGCCTACGTCAAGGCGGCGCTGACCCGGCTTGATCCGGTGGACCGCGCGGCGCTCGCCATCGTGAAAGAACGCGGCGGGATGATCGAAGCGGGCGAGCTCACCATCGTGCTGCAAACCTATGGCTATCAAGCCGCAGAGGAGAACAACGGCTACTATGCCGTGCAGAACTCCTATGTGTCGGGATTGGTTCGACGCGGCTATCTGCTGCCATCGCCGGGCAACGAGGCTCTCCTCGCGTACTCATTCAACTACTATAACCAGGGAATCGATGGGCACATCCCGGTGTTCTGCGATGAACGCCTGCTGGCGCAGGTCGATTGGCCGATTGACGTGGTACCGATGGAGCTTCCCCCCGCCGCTCCTCCGCCGGCGGCCACCTGCCGCCGCCCGCAGAATGTAGTGCTGGATTTGATGACGGTGCTGCAGAAGCTGTGGGAGATGAAGCAGTTGCAGTTGACGAAAAACGGGATGATCCGCGCGGCGGATTATCGTCAGTTCGCCAAGAAGATGGGGTGGGGGGACGACCTGATCACCGACGGGCAGTGCTTTCCCCGCGTGGCCGATGCCATCATCGCTACGCTGGTTGATCTCCGGGCCTTTACGCGGAAGGAGAATGCGATCGAACTCGCCTTGCCGCTTGACCGCTTTCTGACCTACTCGCCGGCGCACCAGGTGACCTTCTTTCTCGCCGGGTTGTTGCGCAATAGCCAGTGGGTCGAGTACGACGAACCGCAATCGTACATGCCCAATTGGTGCAACGCGCGCATAGCCCTGTTGCATGCCTTGCGCGCCTTGCCGGATCGCACGCAGTATTACTCGCTACAGGCGCTGCTCCCGGCGCTCTATGATCGCGTGGGCATGTCCGTTTCCACCGCCCATGCCGTGGTAGCACCGCCTCGCTATTTCTACGGCAAGACCGAGAAGCAGGCTGAGGAGGAGAAGGCGGCCTGGCAACGGCAGCACCGCGCGCAATGGCCCAAGCAGGAAATGCCGTTTTATGCCGCCGCATTCTCCAGTTGGCTCTACTGGCTGGGGTTGGTCGAGTTGGCGACGCCGGACGGGAAGCAGACCATCTTCCGCCTCACCGACCTCGCCGGTGAAGTGTTTGATCGCAACAGTGATGAACCAGCCGCGGCAATGGCGACCGCAGCGCCATCTGCCGGCCCCATCTGGGTAGTGCAGCCGAACTACGATGTGGTGGTTTACCTGGACAATATCTCGCCACAGCAACTGGCCTTCATCGAGCGGCATGGCGAGCGGAAACAGGCGGAGGCGCACACCGCCCACTATATCCTTACGCGCGAGTCCATCTACCAGGGGCTGCAGACCGGTACCACCATTGAAGAGGTGCTGGCGACGCTCCGCGACGGCGCGCAGGTTGAGCTGCCGCAGAATGTCGAGCGGGAGCTGCGCGAGTGGGCGGAACGGCGGGAGCAGCTCAGCATTCAGACAAAAACGCGGCTGATCGAGTTCCCCAGCAGCAAGACGCGCGACCTGGCATTGCAGGCGGGCTTGAAAGGCCGGCCCATCGGCGAGCTGTTCGTCATGGTTGAGCCGGGGGCGCAGATCAAGGCGGCGCTGAAAAGCGTCTTCGGCCTGCAGACCATCCCCGAGATCGACTACGCCCAGCCGCCGCACCCCTGCCTGCTGGTGGCGGAAGACGGCACGCTCACGCAGACCGGCGACACGCGCGACCTGCTGCTCAAAGGGCAGTTGGCGCAGTACGCGGAGCCGGTGAGCGCCAATCGCTGGCGCATCACCACCGCCTCGCTGCAGGCCGCCCGCCAGGCCGGCGTCAACGCGAAAACCTTCCTCGCCTTCCTCACCCCGCGCACCACCGTGCCCGTGCCCCCGCTGCTGGAGGTCGCCATCCGCAACGCCCTCGGGAAAGGCAGCGAAGTGCAAGGCGGCAACGTCTTCGTGCTGCACATCAAGGAGAAAAAGCTCTACACCGCCATCACCACCAGCCTCCTGCTGAAACCGCTCATCCGCGATGTGCCCGGCCCGGACACCATCGTCATCGACCCGGACAAGCTGAAGGAGTTTAAAAAGCAGCTCGAGTGGCTGGGCATCAAACTCACCGCCTACGCCCCGGATGAAGACCGCCCGGACTGGCTGCAGACCCTCCGGGACGCGAAGGCGCAGGAGCGGAGGAAGGGCTGGTGGTAGGGCGTCTGAACCATGATTTAAGGATTAAAGGATTTGAGGATTCGTTCTCTATCGGCACTTTTCTCGTTTGAGAGTAAGGAGGAGAAGGCTTGCCCTCCCTTGCGGCGAAAACCATTACACAGGGGAAGAGGGTGCGAACAACGAATCCTTCAATCCTAAAATCACGTGAATCACGGTTCAGACAAGGAGGGCTGGCATGATCTTCCGCTACCCGTTAAGCGATGAGAGCGAACTGCGGTTGCTCGAGCCGCGGTATGCCCGGGAATTGTTTGCGTTGGTGGATGGCAATCGGGCACACCTGGGGCGCTGGCTGCCATGGGTGACATATTGTCAGTCGGTAGAAGATCGGCGAGCTGATCTGTGCTGCACCACGCGGGAGTTTGCCAATCACGGCAATTTCATCGCCGGCATTTGGCACCGGGGCGTGCTGGCGGGCGCGGTGGGGATGAATGCCGTCAATGTCCATCACCGGCGCACGTCCGTCTTCTACTACCTCGGTGAGGCGTTTCAGGGGAAAGGGCTGGTGACGCAGGGCTGCCGGGCGGTGATCGATCATGCCTTTACGGTGCTGAATGCCCATCGCATCGAGCTCTTTGCCGCCTCCGGCAATACGCGCAGCCGTGCCGTTGCCGAACGCCTGGGGTTCCGGCATGAGGGCACGCGCCGGGAGGCCTACCAGATCGACGGTCAGTTCGTAGACCTGGAGGAGTATGCCGTGCTGGAAGGCGACTGGCCCACCCGCGGTGCCATCACTTTCTCCTGCCCATTGAATGAGGAGATCGAACTCCGCATCCCGCAACTATCCGATGCCGAGGTATTGTTCGCCTTGGTTGACGCCAATCGCGAGCGCCTACGCCCCTGGCTGCCTTGGGTCGATGAGACCACCTGCGTCGAGCATACCCGTAGCTTCATTCAATTCGCGCTGACGAAACTCGCCGAGAACGAGGAGATGCACTGGAGCATCTGGTATCGGGGAGCGCTCGCCGGTGTCATCGGCGTGCACACCATCGACTGGCGCCACCGGTGGGCGGAGATCGGCTACTGGCTGGACGAAGGGTGTGAAGGCAAGGGCGTGATGACACACGCGTGCCGGGCGGTGCTCGCCCATCTCTTCGACACGCTTGACCTTAACCGCGTGGTGATCCGCTGCGACACCCGCAACACCCGCAGCCGCACAGTGGCGGAACGACTGGGCTTCACCCTGGAAGGGACGCAACAGCAGGCGTCGCAGGTGGACGGCTGTTTCGTGGATAGCCATTACTTCGGGCTGCTGCGTGAGGAGTGGGCGTGGCAGGAGCATACAAGCATTCTAGCCGACAGTGGTAGCGAAAATGGAGGTGTGATATGCTGACAGAAAGCACCATCATCTTTCTAGAACTCGATCACCTGGACCACCCCGCGCTGCAATCACTCTGGGAAGGCCAGCGGGATTACCATGGCCAGCTTGCGTCACCTTTTGCCGCAGGAGTCGGCAGTCGCCGGTTTGCCGACCGATGTGCCGAGTTGCGGGACAAGGCACAGCAGTTGCTTGTCGAACTCGCGCAAGATCCGGTTACCGGCAATTATCTCGCCTATTCAATCTGTACGATCACAGCAGCGGGAGTTGGTGAGTTGGATTCCCTGTTCGTCGATGCGGCATACCGGGGGCAGGGGATCGGCAGCCTGCTGATGCGCCGTGCATTAGCCTGGATGGATACACACGGGGTGTGCGAGAAACGCATCTGCGTGGCCGGGGGCAATGAAGCGGTGCTCGCGTTCTATCAGCAGTACGGATTCTTTACGCGTACGTATGTCATGATTCAGGCACCGCAATAAGCTGACCCATCAACGCTACAACACCTCGCAATATATCACTATTGATACTTGACAGTGTAACAGTGTTTTGTTACAGTAAGCCTGTCAGCCAAGGATTGATCAAATATCTGGTCTGTTCACCTGATATTTTACGCTTATGGTGAGTATCTGGCCATCCTCATGATCGATACTCGTAACAATGTGATGTTCGTTGGAGAGAACAACGTATGGAAGAGGATCTCATCTCAAAAAAAGAGCTGTTGGACTTGACCGGCATCTCCTACGGGCAGTTGTATCGCTGGAAGCGGAAGCAGTTGATTCCGGAGGAGTGGTTCATTCGCAAGTCGACCTTCACCGGGCAGGAGACCTTTTTCCCGCGCGAGAAGATGCTGGCGCGGTTGGAGAAGATCAAGCACTTGAAGGACGATGTGTCGCTGGACGAACTGGCCGGCCTCTTCTCGCCTAATCCCGTGGATGTGCGGCTCACCGGCGAGGAGCTTGTGACGCGGGGCATCGCCTCGGCGATGACGGTGGACTTTTTCCGGCAACAGCGGGGTGGGGGAGACGCCTTCACCTTCGACCAGTTGCTCTATCTCTACGTGTTGGAGCAGTTGTTCCGCTCCGGGGAGATCACCCGTGATGAAGGGGCGATGCTGCTGCGCACGCTGCTTGAGCACTACCCCCGCTTCGACGGCGCCAACTGCACGCTGATCTCCGTGCGAAAACTCGGCGTGGCCACTAGTTGCCTGGTGACGGCGCCGGCCGACATCTATTTCGAACCCGATACCCGCATCATTGCCCGGGTGGACCTTGGCGCGTGTCGGGAAGAGTTGAAGCTCAAATTGTGTTGATTATTTTTGAGCATGAGTAAGAGCATGAGTCTGATTCAACTGGGGGGAAACCATGGAAGCATCCGGCAAGGAGAATAATATCACCATCAACGGCTCCGGCAGCATCACCGGGGGGAAGTATGGCGACGTCCGCATCAACGGCAGCGGGGAGATCAATGGCGACGTGGAGTGCGCATCCCTCACCATCAATGGTTCCGGCGCCGTGAAGGGCGCGCTGAAGGCCGGGCAGGCGGCGTTCAACGGCTCCGGCACCGTACAGGGTCCCCTGCAGGCGGATACCGTGCAGGTGCATGGCGCGGCATCACTCAAGGGGGATGTCACCACCAGAGAGATAGACATCAGCGGTGCAGTGTCGGTACATGGCAACGTTTCCACCGAGCAGGCGAAGTGCGCAGGCGCGTTCTCGGTCAGCGGCGATTTCAACGCGGAAAAATTCGAGGCGCGCGGCGGCTTTAAGATCGACGGCTTGTTGAATGCCGGCGAGATCGATATCTGCCTGCACGGCGACTGCCGTGCCCGCGAGATTGGCGGCAGCAGCATCTCCGTGCGGCTGGATACCCGCGAGCACTGGGGAGTCGGCAATCTCTTTCGCGGTTTGCTCCCCAACCATCACCACCACCTGGTTACCGATTCCATCGAGGGCGATGAAATTTCACTGGAAAATACGCAAGCGCGCGTGGTGCGCGGGAAACGGGTGACCATCGGCCCCGGCTGCGACATTGCACTGGTCGAATACACCGAGCGTTACCAGCAGGACGAAGGAGCGCAAGTGACGGAGCAGCGACAGGTGTAATCTTCGATCTGCGCTCTTCGGGAAAACGCCGGCTCACCTGGGTGAGTCGGCGTTTTCCCATTGTTCGTGCCACTTAGAAGGAGTTAGGTCATTCGTGCCGAAGATTCAGAAACAATACCGTTTATAACGATAACTGATCCCCGGAAGGCGTAGCATGACTCCGCACAAATCCAATGCGACGAATAAAATGATCACCATGGCGGATATCGCCGAGCGAAGCGGGTTCTCAAAGTTTGCCGTATCGCTGGCGTTGCGCGATGACCCGCGTATTAAGGAGAGCACCCGCGCGCATATTCGCGCGGTTGCAGCGGAGATGGGGTATGACCCCAACCACCATGCGGCGGCGCGGCGCATGGCACTGCGCAAACAGGGGAAAGACCTGCTCAACCATACCGTGGCGCTCCTCTTCACCACGGACAGCACCGCGGTGAATTACTTTGCGCGCCTGCTGCGGAGTGTGGTGCTGGAATTGAGCGAACGCCGCTACAGCCTGGTGTTCCTGCTGATCCCCCCGCATAAAGACGACCCGCTGACCCTGCCGGACAATTTCGCGCGCGGAGATATCGATGGGCTGATCTGGGGGCCGGGCATCAATGATGTGCACCCCTTCTTGCAGGAATTGCGGCAGCATCCCTTGCTGCACGCACGACCGGTGGTGTCCATGCTGTCATCGGAAGTGCCGGGAGAGGATTCCGTCGTCTTTGTCGACCACTGCCAGGGCGGATATCTGGCTGCCCGGCATTTATTGGAACTCGGCCATCGCCATTTCCTGCAGTTCTGTCATGCTATTCCCGAGGCGGATCTCATTTTCCAGCAACGGCTGACCGGCATCCGGCAGGCGCTCGCCGAGTTTCACCTGGATGAGGCCATGCATCTGCACTTGTTCAAAATGGCCGGCGTCGAGTGGATTGATCCGAAAAACCTGTATCCCAATTCCGGGCCTGCGGCAGAAGCGGAAGTTTCGGCCAGCGCGCGAAAACTTATAGATTATCTCTCCGCGCACCAGGAAATCACCGCGCTCATGGCCCTCAACGATGCCACCGCCATCCAGGCCTGGTATGCAGTCCATGCCGCCGGTTGGCGCGTGCCGGAGGATATCAGCATCATCGGCTTCGACGGCACCGACCCGATGATCGACGACTGCGGGCGCAATATCCTCACGACGGTCAGCCTGCCGCTCGAGGCCGTGGGCCGTGAAGCCGTCCGCATCCTCATCGAGCAAATCGAGACCGGGCAGCGCATGTCGATTGAACGCCTGCTTCCCGTTGAATTGCGCGTGAACCGTTCGACCGCGCCCGCCCGGGAGTGTGCAGTCAGCAGTCTGCAATAGGCCGGTGTGCGCCAATCAGGGAAGGGAGTTCAGAGATGGATCAGTCTGCAACCGTGATTGCCATCTACTACTATGATGGCTATTTCTACCTGCCGGCGTGCGTGCGCTCCCTGGCTGGCCTGCTCAGTATCACCGAACCGATCACCATCATCCCGGTGAATGACCGTGCGGCACTGGCGGAGGAAATCGAATTGAAAGCCGCCGCCGGCAATGCGACACTGTCCAACGCCGACTTCCGTGCCGCATCGGAGAACAGCCTGCAGGCCGCAATGCACCTGCCCAATCGGCTGGCCTTTCTCACCAAGACGCGGCGCTGGTCGCTCGTCGAGGAGAATGGCGCCTATACTCTCATCCCCTTCAAGCCTGCGCCACTGCGCGGCGTGGTCGAAGATATGGAGCAGGCCATCGTATTGGATCCAGCTACCTTCGCCATCGAGGCGAGCGAGTTGCTCCATGCACAACTCGGGCAATAAGATGGCTTTTCACCACGAAGGCACGAAGAGTAAGAGAAAAAGGTTGCCGGGTATAGAGATCTTTGGCTTTGGACTATCCGTGAGATTGACAGCCACCCCCGCACGGGAGGTAAGATAGAGGCAACATGGATTCAACCCCGGAAATCGTATCCATCAGCACACCGGCACAGACCGAGTTGACGCCGCCATTCGCCACACCGATACAGCGTATTGCGCAACTGTCGGTCATCCGTTTTGGCTTCGTCAGCACCGTGTCCACGGTGATCGACTTTCTGGTGCTTTATCTGCTGTTGAAGCCGTTGCAGGCGATGCTGCAGGCGTGGCTGGCGACTTTTCTCGCGGTCGGTGCGGGGTATCTGGTGGGCACGGTGGTGAATTTCGTGCTTGCGCGACGGCTGGTCTTCCGTCCTTCGCGCTTCGAGGCACACGTCGAATTCATCCTCGTCGCTGTGGTCGCGGCCATCGGTTTCGCGCTTACCGAAATGATCACCATCGCGCTTAGCACGCGCCTGTGCTCGCACTTGTTTCTCGCCAAAACCACTGCAGTGCTGGTCGCAAAAATCGCCGCGGTGGTCATCGTCTTCTTCTGGAACTTCTTCGCGCGCCGTCAATTGATTTACAAAGGTTCCGCCACGCCGTAAACAGCATGGCTACCAGATCAAGCACGCTGAAGCGCGCTGAGATATGCTCACAGCCGGGTTCACCCGGCTTGATCCTGTAGCCATGCCCTTTAGGGCATGGCGGGACTTGTTCCTTTTTACTTCAACCGCACGATCTCCGTCGGACAATCCGTGGTGATTTCCACGCCGTCCTCGTGGATGATGGCGCTGTCTTCGATGCCGACGACGCCGATGCCGGGGAGGGCGACTTTGGGCTCCAGCGCGATGACCATACCGGCTTCCAGCGGGGCGGGCATCTTCGGCGCGAGGAAGGGCGGCTCATCCAGTTCCAGGCCCAGGCCGTGGCCGACAAAGCGCACTTGCTCGGTGCCGACGCCCATGTAGACATCGGCGTAGCCGGCCTCCTCCGCCATTTGCACGGATTGCAGGTACACCGATTCCCATGACTGCCCCGGGCGCATGCTGTCGAAGAGCGTCCGCTGGATGCGCACCATAGCGTCATAGGCGCGCTGCACCTCCTCGGAGGGCGTGCCCCAGCAGCACATGCGGGTGAGGTCGGAGTGGTAGCCTTCCAGCGTGAAGGAGAAGTCGGCGATAATCGGCTCGTTCGGACGGATGGGGTCGGCAGTGGCGCCGAACGGCATGGCGGGAGAGAGCCCCTTGCCGCCGCAGATGCCGTCGAACTTCGTGCCCACCAGCGCGTTTTCTCCCACGGTGCACACGCCGAAGCCGGCCATCTCGATGCCTTCCCGGCGGCAGCGGATGAGCGCGCCGTGGCCATTGAGACGGAAATACTGCTCCAGCGCGGCGCTCAGCGCCACCTCGGTCATCCCCGGCGTGAAGGCCTCGCGCAGCACCTCCGGCATCCGCGCATGAATCGCCCCGGCCTGCCGCATGATCGCCAGCTCCTCCGCGGACTTCACCATGCGCAGGGCGCGAATCTCCCAGGAGAAGTCGACGATCTCCGCCTCCGGCAGCAGCGCCTGGAAGCGCTTCACCGTGGCGTAGGCGGTGGTATCCTGGGTGAAGGCGACGCGCTTCGCCCCGGTCAGCCCGCGCTCGGTGAGGATCGCCACCAGGTCTTTCGTGCCCAGGAAGGGGCACAGCGGCAGGTGCAACACCTCCTGCTGAATCCGCGTGATCGACTTCCGGGCCAGCACCACCGGCTGCCCCTGGGCCGGCACCAGCAGGTACAACGGCTGCACAGAGCCGGTATAGTAATAGAGGTCGGAATTCTCATTCAGCACCAGCAGGTCAATTGCGCGTTGCGACAACTCCCGCTGTAATTTCTCGATTCTGGCGGCAAACTCGCCCGGTGTAAAAGCAGGCATGCGGTATCCTTTCTTATTGCTGTATATCATCCGGCGCGTCGTTTGGTCTTACGTTCTGGATGACGGCGCTGACCGCACACATCAACCCCGAACATGTCCATGAGCGCCTGCTGCAATACCTGTGAATAATTGATATGTTCCCGCTCAGCCAGTTCATCCAGCCACTGCGGTAACGTGCAGTTCTTTCGTACATACTTGCTACGCGACTCCGCGCGTGCGAGGATCATATTGGCCTGAACCAGTACGACGACCTGTCCACGCTCCGTCGCGATGTCCTGCGCGTGCGTTGGCGTCGGGATGGGTTCGTTGTCCTCTTCGCGTGTTAATAGACACAGTTCCAATGCTTCTTGGGCTGAAAAGAGCGCGTCGGCCTCATCGTCTCCACAGGTGATACATTCCGGTAAATCTGGAAAGGCAACAGATACCGCACCGCCTGCTTCTGCGGTAAAGACGGCGGGATACATATAAAATTGTGGCGCCATATTCCAACTCCTCGTCTGTCGATCGAACCCGAATTATGCCGGATCTTTCTCGGTATAATGCATCGCTAATCTTGGTCATGAAGGTGATGAATGATCCGGGTTAGAGGCCTGCCTGTTGTTTTATACTGGCCAGTGTGCCCGGCGGGATGTCTTTCACGGGATGCTTTACCGTTACTTTCCCTGGCTTTGTCGGGTGTCTGAACTGATAGTGGCTTCCACGCGCTTTGATGAAATACCATCCGTCGTCTTCTATGATTTTTATGATCTCTCGTGATTCCACCCCGGACTGCCTCCCAATGGACAATCATAGAGTAATGCGCATTACAATGCGTGTCAATAGCCTGCTTTGAGAAATAGATGGTTAGCGATGAGTAATGCATCTCGCGGACAACGTACGTTCCCCAGGGTTTCACCGGATTCCACCCTGGGCCTTCGGCGTGGACGCGGTCGAACGCCATCGAATAGCCTCGTTCACGCTGCACCGGATTGCATACTCGCGACCGGGCTTTCACCGCACGGTGAATCCCGCTATAATGACCGCAAATGCCGAAATCATCACCTATACCACCTGAAGATATGCAGAATCCGTCAGCCGTCCGCATGGAGGTTGAGCGGATGACGGATCGGTTGCCGGCGGATTTTCCGATCCGCTACACGGAATACCACCACAGCTATTATGCCTTGCCGATGATGATGCATCTGCATGACTGCCTGGAGATCGGGTATTGCCGGAGCGGGACTGGGGTCTTTCTGGTGGGGGACAAGATCTTGCCCTTTTCTGCCGGGGACATGGTGGTGATTTCGGAGCAGGAGATGCATGGCATCTGCAATCGACCGGGGGAGGAGAGCGATTGGGAATTTTGCTTCCTGTTGCCGGCCCCGCTGGTGGGGGTGGAGCGCGAGACGCCGGAGGTGCTGGCCACCGGCAGGCTGGCGGGGCCGTCCTTCAGCAATGTCCGGCGCGCCGGCACAGATGCGCGCCTGCACCAGTTGCTGGCGGTGCTGCTGGCGGAATTGCGTGAGACGCCGCCAGGCTATCGCTCCACCGTGCGCGCGCTGGCCTGGGCGCTGATGGTGGCGTTGCAGCGCACGGCGGGACCGGCGACCGAGCCGCAATCGACCGATGCCATGGCGCGTATCGCCCCGGCGCTGAACTACCTGGCGCAGCATTTCGCCGAGCCGGTGCGTATGGAGACGCTGATGGAGCTCTGCCACGCCAGCGACTCCACCTTGCGCCGCCTCTTCCACCGCGTGGTGAATAGCTCACCGCAGGACTACCTCTCCCGCTTGCGCATCCACATGGCCGCCACGCTGCTGCGACACACCGAGCACAGCGTGCTGGAGATTGCGCTGCTGGTCGGCTACCCCACGCTCTCCAGCTTCCACCGCCAGTTCACCCGGCAGATGGGGATGAGCCCGCGGCAGATGCGGAACCGGTGAGCACCGGATTCAACCTGCCTGATTTCGCGTATTGCCACCGACTGCATTTGTTATCACGTTGACAACAGCAGCGGATGCAATCATGTGTTTTGATTTATTGCATTGCCTTCGGGGAAAAGTTTGCGGGGTTAATGATACCCGAAAGGAGGCAGATCATGCCAGAAAGAGAAGGCAAATTCCCCAGCGATAAGGATATCAAGAAGAAGGAAGGCACCGGGAAAATGACCACGCGCGAAGCGGGCCATCTGGGTGGCGAGAAGGTGCGTGACCTCATTGAGAAGGCTGAAGGGAAGAAGGGCCATAAGGCGGCGTAACCTTCTCAGCGACGAAACCGGCACCGCCCGGCGATGGAATTGCTGATGAACCGGCGGGTTCATCTCGCCGGCGGTGCCATGACGCATGATGTTCGACTGGAGGTTTCAACATGGCTGACAAGGAAAAAGGCAAGGGCGACATGACCACGCGCAAAGCCGGCGAAAAAGGCGGCGAGCGCACGTCCGAGACGCATGGCCACCAGTTTTATGAGGAGATCGGGAAAAAAGGCGGCGAGAAAGTCCGCGAGTTGATTGAGAAAGGCAAAAAACTGGAAGGCAAGTAAGGGACTGGTGTGGGAGTGTGGGGGTATGGGAGTGTGGGAGTGACATAGCCTGTCACGCTCGCACGCTCATTACTCCCACACCTCGCAAGTATCAGGTTTCGATAAACGCCCGTTGATTCTTACGCGACAATATGACATCAGTCTCACCACCAAACGTAGTAGCGTAAGAGCAGTAATCCACCGACAGAATGCTGCGGAATGTGATCCTCTTGGAGCGCGAACCTCCCGGTGAGCAGGTCGTAGATGTGGTAGCGAGACTATCATCCGCTCACCAGGATCGTTCGACCCAGAGGCTCTCGACGGGGGTTCGCGCTCCAGGGCTGCTTATCGCGCAAAACATCTGGGAATGCGTACCCCTCTGGAGCCAGCTCTCGCAAGCAGTGCCCGCCAATACTCCCACACCCCCACACTCCCATACTCCCACACCGCTTCACGCCGCCTTCTTTCGCTCGTCGATCTCCTGCTTGGCTTTGTCCATTTTCGCCAGTTGCAGTTGATCCAGGCGGAAGAGGATCTGCTCGAATTCGGCGAAGTGCTCCTTCTCTTCCTCAACGATATGCTCGATCATACTTTTGATCACCGGATCATCGACCGAGTCGACATGCGTCATATACAGGTTGATCGCATCGAGCTCCGCCGCCATGTCGATGCGGATGGCCTGGGCTAAGGGATGTCCTTCGAGCTTTTTCCGGTCGGTTCCGGCATACGGATTGGTAAAATCCACGGTATTCTCCCCCCTCATGCGTGTCACATTACCGCCAGTATACGGTGATGCCGGTCGCAGGTGATGTCCGATCTCTCAACAGGTATTGCATATTGGTGTTTCACAAGGCCGCCGCCTGGCTGCGAGCTGTGGTGTACACTATACAGGTGAGCGATCGGCAACAACGGGTTGCGGCACGGGAAACGCTCTTGCGACGCGTGGTGCGGTGGATGGAACCACCGATGGTGGGCTCGGGTTCATCTGGCTGGCCTTGCTGATTATTGAGTTTGTCTGGGGCCTCTCCGCGTATCTGCGTTTACTCGCGGCCGCCATCTGGGCCATCTTCGTGCTCGATTTCCTCCTGGAGTTCATCATCGCCCCGCACAAACTCGCCTATCTCAAGCACAACTGGCTGATGATCCTGGCATTGCTGGTGCCGGCATTGCGCATTTTCCGGTTGTTGCAACTCCTCTGGCTGGTGCAGAGTGCCCGGCTGGTGCGCGTGCTCAGCTCGATGCATCGGGGGATGCGTGGGCTGGGCGCCAGCCTGGGGCGGCACGGATTTCACTATGTCTTCGCACTCACGCTGCTGGTCACCTTTGCCGGGGCGGCCGGGATGTACGCGTTTGAGCGGCCCGGCCTGCGGAATTATCCCGACGCGTTGTGGTGGACGGCGATGGTGATGAGCACCCTCGGTTCGGGCTATTGGCCGAAAACCGCGGAGGGGCGTATTCTCTGCTTCCTGCTGGCGCTGTACGCGTTCAGCGTGTTCGGCTATGTCACCGCGGCGCTCGCCACCTTTTACTTGGGCGGGAAGCCGAAGGGGAGGAGGGAGAGATCGCGGGGGGCAAAGCGCTCGTCGCCTTGCGCGGTGAGATTGCCCGCCTGCGCGAGGAAGTACGCGCATTAGCGGACCGCCTCCCGAAAGACGGGGCGTGATTGTCGATGCCTGCGCTCGCCACAGCGGGAATGTGCCGGGGTGAGACGCCACGCGATACATAACCACCGTATCATGAGCATGCTATGTCTGAGCGTTTCAATAGCTACGCGAAACTCATCGTACTGGGATTTGCCCTGCTGGTGCTGCTGTATTTCCTGACCGCCGTCTCGCATCTCGTCCTGCTCTTCCTGCTCGTCATCGTGCTGGCGATGATGTTGAACCCACCGGTGAGCTGGCTGGAACGCCACCGGATTCCCCGTGCGGTGGGCGCGCCGCTGGTGATATTGGTGGTGCTGGGCGTGCTGGTGGCACTGGGGTTCTTGCTCTTGCCCCCGCTCATCGAACAGATCTCCTCCGCGGTGACCACCTTGCCGGCCTCCTGGGCCCATTTCCAGCAGTGGGCCGGCCGGACGCTGGCGCATTACCCCCGTGTCCAGGAAATGTTCGCCTCCAATGAGCGCTTATTGAGCGGTGCGGCCGGCCACATAGAGACCGTGTTGTTGCAGGCGGGAAAGGTCACCGTTGGCCTGGTCCTCTGGTTTGTCACCGCCTTCTTCATCTTTCTGCTCACCATGTTTGTGCTGATCCAACCCCGGTCTCTGCTGGTCGGGTTCTTTGCCACGGTGCCGACATCCAAACAAGCTGCGGTGGCCCGCGCCACGTATACCGTCGCGAAGCAGATGCGGGCCTACCTGATGGCCTCGCTCATCGATGGCGTCTTTAACGGGATCGTGGCCTATGTCGGTCTGCGCGTGCTCCATGTGGAGCCGGCACTGGTGCTGGCCATGCTCACCTTGCTTGGTGAATTTTTCCCCTATGTCGGGCCTATTGCCGCGGCCATTCCCGCTTTGCTCCTGGCCTTTCTGGTCAGCCCGTTGACAGCCTTCTGGGTGCTGTTGCTGTACCTGGCCATCCAGCAGATCGAGGCGAATCTGCTGGCTCCGCTGATTCTGGCCAAGCAGATGAACTTCCATCCACTGTCCGTCGCCTTTGCCACGCTGTCGCTGGGGTCACTCTTCGGTATCCTCGGCGCGTTCCTGGCCATCCCCATTCTGGCGATCACCAAGGCCTTCTATGAGGAATTGATCTTAAAGCCCCGGCGGCCTGATCTGGCGCAATTGGAGCGGTATGCCGATCAGGTGGTTGAAGCGAAGCCCGGCGGGAAAGCCCAACACTCCGAACAGCACTCCCCGTGACCAGTGGGGTGCCGTCCCAAGCTGCCACGCGTATTCTCCCGTCATCGCAATCCGGGGAAGCAACAACAGTGTCGAAAGCATGCACGGAATTTGATTGCGCAACGCGCCGCTGGGAAAACCACGATGGCACTGCATCTTCTGTGAAGGAGAGAGTTGATGACAGCACTTTCGGTCGCCGCAATCATCGCCATAATTATTATCGGAGTCCTGGTCATCGCTGAATTAATTGCGATCTCCGTGTTGCTCTCCCGCGCAACCAAGCTGATGCAGCAGGTGCGTGATCGGCTTGATCCCGTGGTGGGGGAATCCACGCAGGTGCTGCATAAGGTGAACGACATTGCCGAAACCGTGAAAAAAGATACGCGGAAGGTGGCGGACAGCGTCACCGGGGTGACGGAACACGTGGCCACCCTCGTCGATACGGTCTCCAATCGCGTGGACCGCACGACGGAAACGGTGCAATCCGTCACGGCACAGGCGAGTAAGCAGCTCACCAGTCCACCGGTACTGACGGCGCTCGCCTTGTTCGCCGGTTTGCAGTTGGGCTCGTCGGCACGCCGCGCGCCCCGATGGCTTGCGGCGGTGGCCGTGCTGGCCAGCATTCCAGCAGGCTTGCGTGCCTGGCGGTCCTTCCAGCAGGCGCGGGTGGCGACAGCGCCGGCAACAGGCCGGCGTGCCCGGCTGGTGCTCCGCCGCCAGAGAGAAGAAGCGGAGGCGGGCGAAGCTGAGAAATTTCGTGCCGCCTAATGCGCCGAAATCCTCGGAGACGGCACGCGCGAAGGGCCCCGAGCCGCCGGGCAATCGCTGGCAGCAGTGGCTGCACGGCGCCCTGGTGATCTGGAAGCAGTATAACGATGACCATGGCCCGCTCGCCGCGGCCGCGATCGCGTTTTACCTGACCTTATCGATGATCCCGCTACTGCTGTTTCTCGTATCAGTCGCGGCATTTTTCATCAGCCCGGCGCAAATCACCCTGATCGGGCGCAACCTGACCGCCAGCTTGGGGGCAGGGGTGGGGGGCGCACTGCGCAGCCAGGTGCTGTCCGTGGTGGAGCATCGCGGTCTGCTCACCGGCATTGCGCTGGTGCTGGGGTTATGGACAGCCAGCCAGTTCTTTGTCGTCATTGAAGCGGCCCTCAATGACGTGTGGGATGTCACGGAACACCGCTCGTTCTGGGTGCAGCGCGGCCTGGCGCTGGCCATGGTGGTGGTGACCGGCGTACTGGGCCTGCTGGCGGTCGCGCTGTCGTACCTTCCCCGCGTGCTGGAGCGGCTGCCGGGTGTCAGCATCCACCATCTTCCCTGGTTTCTCGCCCCCCTGTTCAATGTCGTGTTTCCCTGGCTGCTGGCCAGCCTCACGTTGCTGATCATCTACCGCTATCTATCGGCTTCGAAGGTCAGTTGGCACATGGCCTGGCCCGGCGCGGTGGTGGCCGGCTTGCTCTGGGCGGTGGCCTTGCAACTCTTTAGCTGGTACTCCGCCACGTTTTCCGACTATTCCGTGCTCTACGGCTCCCTGGGCGGGCTGGTGTTGCTGATGCTCTGGTTCAACTATAGCGGCATGATCCTGCTGCTCGGTGCCGAGTTGTCCTGTGTGATCTACCAGCAGCGTCACGCGACTGCGCCGGCGCACTGATGGTGAACAGGCTTGTTGATGTCGCGATTCGCCACAGGTGTCGTTCTGCAGTAACGGACGTTTGTAGTATTGGGGTATCGTATTATCGCAATACGCTTCACACGAGATCGCAAATTGCATCGGAGGTTGCATCATGGCTGAAAAGGATACCAGCAAAGGGGAAATGACCACGCGCAAGGCCGGTCAAAAAGGCGGCGAGAAAACGGCAGAGGAGCGTGGGCATCAATTCTACGAGGAGATTGGCAGGAAAGGTGGCCATAAAGGCGGCGAGAAGGTCCGCGAATTGATCGAGCGGGGCAAAGAGGTGGAACGAAAGCGCAAAGAAGGATGACGGCTTCATCGGGTGAGGGGACACCATGGAGATCGATGGGCACCAGATCAAGACGACCCACCTGACGAAAGTGCTCTTCCCGGATGACGGGATCACCAAGGGAGACATTATTCACTATTACCGGCAGGTGGCCGCCTCCCTGCTGCCGCATCTGCATGAGCGTCCCCTCAGCATACAACGCTTCCTCAACGGCATTACCGGCCCAAGCTTCTATCAGAAAGCCGTGCCCCCGTATTATCCCGCATGGATCGCGCGGGTGGAGGTGCCGAAGAAGGAAGGCGGCGTGTTGTGCGAAGCGGTGTGTGAGAACACGGCGATGCTGGCGAGCGCGCCCAAGAGCACCAGGATGAGCATGACGGGAAATTGGCGCATGGTCTGTTACCTCCAATACGTCCAATATTGCCACTCTCCGGAGGCATACTATACAAAAGCCAGACAACGAAACTGCCGTAGAAGCACAAATAGCGCCCAATAGCCTCAAGAGGATGCGGCTCACAGGCACCCCGATGCGACCGGCTTGACGGGGAGCAGTACTGCGCCGTATAGTTGTTGTTGCGGTTATATGGGCGGTAACCGCCTCATCTCCTGTGTCCACCCGTCCCGTTTTTGCTATCTCGGCAACTTCAGCCGGTTGTGTCGTCGTACGATCAGAGGTGTACATCTTATGCAACACAGATGCCTGAGCAGCGCATTCTCTCAGCGTTATCACCATCTCCTGCTGCTGGCCGTGCTCATCGGTGTGCTGAGCATGACGATAGGTGCCATGGCGCAGATCAACTGCCCGAAAGACCAGGCGATGCAGGTGAGTGCGACGGTGCAGGCCGTGCCGCCGCAGATTACCCTCTGCTGGCCGGATGATCACGAGTACGGGCAGGCGTATACCATCTGGCGAAAGGCGGTGGATGCGAAGAGTTGGGGCACACCCTTGGCCGTGCTGCCCGCCTCTGCCCGGCAATACGCGGACCGGAATGTACAGATCGGCATCCTCTATGAGTACAAGGTCGGGAAGCAGGTGGGGCCGAACAGGAACTCGTTCGGCTATCTCCGCAGCGGCATCGAGGTGCCGCTGGTTGAGCACCGCGGCACGGTGATCCTGCTGGTGGATACCGACAGCGCCGCCCTCATGCCGGATGAACTCGCCCAGTTGGAGCGCGACCTGGTGGGCGATGGTTGGGGGATCATTCGTCATGATGTACGGCCCACCGCACAACCGGCGACGATCCGGCGGCTGCTGCAAAACGATTACTTCACCAATCCCGGCGAGGTGCGCTCGCTCTTCATCTTCGGCAAAGTGCCCATTCAGAAGTCCGGCTGCATCAGTCCGGACGGCCATGCGCCCCGCCCCTTCCCCTGCGATGCTTACTACGCCAACCTGGATGGCATCTGGACGGATACCGAGACGATGACGGATAGCGACACCGGCGAACGCCAGTTAGTTCCCGGTGACGGCAAACTGGATCAGGGGTATATCGCCTCGCCGGTCCAGTTGGAGTGTGGCCGCGTCTATCTGGGCAACCTGCCGGCCTTTAAGGAGACCGGCAAGGGCTTTGAACCGAAGGACGAAAATGCCCTGTTGCGCCAGTACCTGCACAAGGATCACAACTTCCGCGTGGGCATCGTGAACCCGCCGCGCCGGGTGCTCTTTGACGACTCCTGGTGGCGAAATGGGAATGCGCCTCATCTCGTCGATACCTGGCGCGGGATGGCGCCGCTGGTTGGCGCGGACAATATCTTTGAGAAGCGCTGGCGCGCCGAGTTGCCGAAAAACGGCTACCTCTGGGCGGTCGGCGGCGGCGGGGGCAGTTATGAGCGCGCGTGGGATGTCACCTACACCGCGGATATTGCCGTCGACGATCCGAAGGCGGTCTTCACCATGCTCTTCGGCAGCTATTTCTGCGAGTGGGATCGCGCGGATGACCTGCTGTGCGCCAACCTGGCCTCCACCACCATGGGACTCACCTCGAGCTGGGCCGCCTGGCCATTCCGCCTGGTCTTCCCCATGGCCATGGGCGAGACCATCGGGTATGCGAACAAGCTGACACAGAATGAGGATGGCAGCTTCTACGGCGCCGGCGACTATTACCAGATCGCGGCGCCGCTCATCGCAGTGGCGTTGATGGGCGACCCGACCCTGCACATGCATATCGTGCCGCCGCCGGGTGCGCTCACCGCCGTTGGGCACGGCACCGCGGTTGACCTCGCCTGGTCCGCCTCGCCGGATGCCGGTGTCTGTGGCTATCATGTCTACCGCGCCGCCACGCCGTACGGCCCCTTCACCCGCTTGAACGGCGAACTGCTCACCGGCACCACCTGCCGGGACGCCGCGCCGCTATCCGGCCAGAATGTCTACCTGGTGCGCGCGGTGAAGCTGGAGACCGGCGCCAGCGGCAGCTACTACAATGCCAGCCAGGGGGTCTTTGCCACCCTTACCCTGCCGGCCGCCGCCGCGCAGCCTGACCTGCTGGTGCGCAACCCCGGGGATACCTACGCGTGCGGCGAGCACCTGTACCGCGACGATGCCCGGCAGACGAAAGGCCAGGTGGCGGTGCTGAACACGCCCGCGACCTATGAGCTGACCGTGCGGAACGACGGCACGGCGACGGATACGGTGAAAGTGACCGCCCTCGCCGCCGGCCCCGGCTGGGCCGTCCACTACTACGATGCCCCCACCGGCGGGAATGAGATTTCCCTCACCGGCGCCGGCTGGTCGCAGACGCTGGCCGCGGGGGCGGCGAAAGTCTTCCGTGCCGAGGTGACGCAAACCGCGGCCCAGGCCGCCGCGCTGACCCTGCCGGTGACCGCGACCTCGATGGCGAACCCCGCCCGCACCGACCGCGTGCTCATCCGCCCGATATTGAACCTCACCGACCAGCCGGATCTCTCCGTCCGGCTCGACACGGAGGCGACCGAGGTGGGGAAGGGGATCATCAACACAACCGGGGAGCAGCAGCAGCTCACGTCGACCGTGACGGCCGGCACCACGAAGAGCTTCCTGGTGACCGTCACCAACACCTCCGACAAGCCCGCCGCCTTCCTGGTGAGACTGCGGATGAGCGTCTATGATACCAACTGGAGGGCGGGCTTCACCGATACCGCGAGCGGCAAAGAGGTCAGCGGTGGCTATTATAGCGCCGGCTGGCGGGTGGTGCTGGCCCCCGGCGCCTCGCATGCATGGCGCTATGATGCCCATGCCCAGTTGCCGCAGACCGGCCATCCATCCAATGCCGGCCATCCGGTCACCATCACCTTCGTCGCCACATCGGAGGGACTGGTGGAATACCGCTCCGACGCGCTGGCCATCACCACCAGCATCACTGACCCGCCCCCGCCGCCTGCGCCGGTATCGGTATACCAGCCGGATGTCAAGATCGCCGTGGCCGCGCGTGGCAGCACATACGACTATTTCGGCAATTGCAACGATGTGTATAACGACGATGCGAAGCAGACAATGCGCACCATGATGGAAGCCGGTCAGTCGCGCACGCTCTACCTGTCGGTGGAAAACGACAACCCGGTGAAGGCGGACACCATCACGGTCACCGCCACCCCGGGCAACGCGCAGTGGTCGGTGCAATATTTCGATGACAACACGAAGGGCAACGACATCACCGCGCAGATCACCAGCCCCGCGGGGTGGGTGCTGCCGAATCTGGGGCCGAAGGCGTACCATGATCTGCGGATTGTCCTCACCGCCAATGCCAACGCGCCGCGCGATATGCCGATCGACTTTGTGATCAGCGCCGTCTCGCAGACCGAGCCGGCGAAGACCGACCGCGTCATCGCCCATGCGATCTGCAGCGACATGACGAAGGCGGATGCCATGATCCGCCTCCCCGGGGAGCCCACCTATTTCGGCGAAAACCTCTTCGAGACGATGGTGAAAACACAGACAAAGGGCCAGAGTGTGCTCTCGAACGAGACGGCGATATTCGAGGTGCGCGAGAAGAACATCTCCACCGCGACGACCGCCTTCGGCCTCAAGCTCTTCGGGCCAGGTGCGCCGACCGGCTGGGCCTTCCACATCTACGCGGCGAAGTCCGGCGAGGAGATCACCCGAGCCGTGCTGGATGGCCAGTGGGTAACCCCAACGAAACTGGCGCCGGGCGAGTCTTTCGATTATCGTGTCGAGTTTACACCGGATGACACCGTAGCGAACGGCGCCATCGTCGATGTCATGTTCATGGCGCTGCCAATCGACAGACCGATCTGCATGCCGGATACCTTTAAGCTTTCTGTCGGGCGGGCGCAAAATCCGGAGTATTACCCCGACCTGCAGATCCGCACCCCCGGCGCGGACTATATCGGGAAGGAGACCCTGCTGCTCAAACGGGAGACCGTGCAGCAGAGCGTACGGCCCGGCAAATCGCTGACCTATGGTGTGTGCGTGCGGAACAACGGCAGCCGGGAGGATAAGATCACCATCACCGGCGCAGCGAGCGGCAACGGCTGGACGTATCAGTATTTCGACGATCCCGTCGCCGGCTCGGACATCACCGCGCAGATCACCGGCGGCGGCTGGACGGTAGCTAACCTCGCCCCCGGCGCCGCCCGCGAGTTCCGCGTGGTGGTCACGCCGGGCAAAGCGCTGGTCCCAGGCGCCACCGGCACCCTGCAGGTGACCGCCACCTCGACCAGCGCCGCCACCCGGCGTGATACGGTGGCAGCGGTGACCACGCTGTTGAACGGCGTGCAGCCGGACGCCATGCTCCGCCCCGGCAGCGACGCGAAATTCACCGGCGCAGGCATCTATAACACCCTGGCGAAAGAAACCGTGGTGTTGAAAGCGGCAGCAGGCAAGAAAGCCGTCTACCTGCTGCAACTGAAAAACACCGGTGACGAAGCCGGCCCATTGAAGCTCACCGGCGACGCCGGCGGAAAAGGCTGGACCGTGCGCTACTACAACGCCGCCACCAACGGCTCAGACATCACCGCCCAGCTCACCGGCCCCGGCTACACCACCGGCACCTTCCCCCCGGGCGCCACCGGCATCATCCGCCTGGAAGTGACCCCGGATGCCGGCACGAAAAGCGCGGTGTTGCCAATCACCATACATGCCACCGCCGTGGCGGATCCCGGTCATACGGATGTGGTGCAAGCGGTCACCAGGGTGGGAGACGCCCGATAGCAGTTATCACTACTTCGCTGCAGCCTCACCGACCAGGAATTCGGCATGGATAAGACGAAAAGGGTGAAGTATGGGATGAAGGGGTGGTACACAGATGGAATCTTTTCTCGGAGCGATACTCGGTTTAGGCATCGGTATCTTGATTGGACTCTATTTCCTCAAGCGAAAGAAGAAGTGAGTGCCAACCCGGCGCAAAACGGCTGAATTGTGGTAGATGGCATTGCCGGAGGAGTGGTTTGACAAGAGCATGCGCGCGTCGTACTATGTCACCACTAACCGCTGGAAAAGCCTACGACGACATCATCGCACAGGGATAACAACGCCATGGATCCGGAAGCCCAGGCCAGAGAGAAGATCGATGCCCTGCTCACCGCGGCGGGATGGGTAGTGCAGGATCGGAAAGAGTACGCCCCCAACGCCGCGTTGGGGGTGGCCGTGCGTGAGTTCCCCCGGTAAGCCCCGAATGGGGCGACTATTCGATAGCCCAGGGTGCAGCGAAGCGGAACCCTGGGTTGGGGGGGTAGAATAGACCCGCCAGCCCTGAAGGGGCGGTATTCCCATGGGCGTACACAACAGGAATGGCCGCCCCTTCAGGGCTGGCGGGAAATATGGATCGGCACGCCTTCCCAGGGTTCCACTGCGTTCCACCCTGGGCTATCGAATATCGCCCCATTCGGGGCTCAACGGGACGCACATCCTCAGCTTTCCTCCACCCGCCGCAAAATCCCATACGCCGGCAGCCCCTCCAGCAGGATCGTATGGTGATTCTGCGCCACGGACAATGCTTCACCGTCAACGGTGACCAGTGGATCAGGCAGGGTGTAGGGGTGGGGGAGGGTGGTGGGGGTGAGGAGTTCCAGGGTTTCGCCGGCGTAGAGGGAGTTGTTTACGGTGACGACGCGTTGGCCGTTGCGCTCCTCCTCGGTGGTCTGGGCGATGAGCGTGGAGGTGGCGTGGTAGCCGCCGAAGTCGGTCTGGTAGTCCGCCGGGGTGATGGCGCCTTTCATAAAGCCTGCGCAGTAGCCGCGGTGGTTCACCCGCGCCAGCAGCGTGCGGCAGGTCTCGGCGGGCACCACCTCACCGTCGAGCAGGCGGCGGTAGAGGGAGAGCACGGCGGCGAGGTAGTGCGCGTTCTTCATGCGCCCCTCGATCTTCAGCCCGGCGACGCCGGCCTCCACCAGCGCGGGCACGTACTCATAGAGCGCCAGGTCTTTGCTGTTGAAGAGGTAGAGCCCGCGCTCATCCTCAGTCACCGGGAAGTAGACGCCGGGGCGTTTCTCCTCCATCAGCGCGTAGTTCCAGCGGCAGGACTGCGTACACTCACCCCGGTTGGCGCGGCGACCGGTGAGGTAGTCGCTGATGGCGCAGCGCCCGGAGTAAGAGAAGCACACCGAGCCGTGGATGAACACCTCGGTCTCCATCCGCCCGTCCAACCTCTGCTGCAACTCGGCGATCTGCGCGAAGGTGAGCTCGCGTGCCAGGTTCACCCGCGTGGCCCCCAGCGCCCGGTAGGCGAGCGCCGCCGGCGCGCTCACCGTGTTCGCCTGCGTACTCACGTGGATGGGCACCTGCGGGAAGGCGGCATGCAGGGCGCAGATGACGCCCGGGTCGGCGGCGATGAAGGCGTCCACGCCCATCTCCGCCAGCGCCCCCGCCGTTTCCAGCAAGGCGTCATACTCCTCCGTGAACGGGTAGATGTTCAGCGTCGCATAGCCGCGCTTGCCGCTGCGATGCAGCAGGCGCAGCCCCTCTTCCACATCCGCCGGGGTGAAGTTCGTCGCGTAGCTGCGCAGCGAGAACTGCGTCATGCCGAAATAGACGGCATCCGCCCCATACGCCACCGCCCAGCGCAAATTCTCCAGCGTCCCCGCCGGCGCCAATAGTTCGGTCATCGATAGCCCCTGTTATGATTTTCTACAATAATAGCCGCAAAAGCGCACAAAGGAAACACAAAAGGAGATCGGCGGTATCGCGATTATCCAGCCAACGCCTTCCCCGCCGGCACAATCCGCACGCTCGGGATGGCCAGCAAGCGGGGCAGCAGGCGCTCCAGGTAGGCGGTGCTGAGCGGGCCCCAGCCTTCCTCGTCCAGGGCGTGGGTGTTGTAGATGAGCCAACCTTCGGGGCGGGCGAGCAGTTTGTTGATCCATGCATCCAGATGTGCTTCGCAGTTGCCGGGGCCGAAGGCGGTGCAGGTGAGGCGGGTGAGGGCAGGGTGGGGGAGCGGGTTGATGCCGTCGCCGGCTGTGCGGAAGGCGCGCACCACCGAAGGCAGCCACGTCTCCAGTTCCGGGGTAGAGGCGTTGTAGGGGAAATTGAAGACGGCGCGGCGGACGTCGAACCCCGCGAGCTTCTCCGCGAAGGTCGCCAGGCAGCGGCGGATCGATGCCTGCGCGTCCGCCAATGTCATCTGCGTGTAATCCTCATGATGCAGCCCATGCGGCATGATCTCATGCCCGCGCGCCTGCAGTTCGTTCCACAGCGGGAAATCGCCGATGCCCGATCCGGAGCCGGAATACCACTGGTCGAGTCGCGTGGTGGGGTCCGCAACGACATTGAAGCAGGCGGATAGGCCATACTGCTCGAAAATTGCGGCGATTCGCAAACTGGATTGTATATAGCCGTCGTCGAAGCTCAAGGTGATCAGATGCATACCGTACAGTATTCTCCCCCTGAGCCGTTCACCCTCCCCCGGGGGATACCGAGACGGATGAATCCGGGAATCGACAAGTATTGCCATATTGGTCTCAGGTGCACATACTGCTATAATAATATTGGCTTACCTCGCTCAGCTTGCGGCAGCAGCTCTTTCCTGCCGTGATCAACCCGATGATTCCACTGTACCTTGAGGCGGAAGGGGACAGCGTATGCCTGATAACCGAACTCAAACCGCGCACTGCACAGCACCGGCAGCGCGGGCAACTGCGTCGCTGCAGGCACTGGAGCGCATGACGGATGCGATATTCGCCCTTGACAGCGATGGGTGTTTCACCTATGCCAATCCGGCGGCGGCGGCCATTTTCGGGCATCCTGCTACGGATTTACCTGGCCGCCACCTCTGGAACGCCTTCGCCGAGGTCATCGATGCCGATTTCCAGCGCCAGTGCCTCAGTGCCATGCACGACGGGCAACCAGGCGTATTTTGCTCCCCGGTCGTCCCCGCCCTCCCGCGCATGCACGTACGCGCCTACCCCTCACCGGATGGCCTGACCGTCTATCTGGCCCCCTGTACGCCGATGGACGGGGGGCCGGCACACCAGGCGGATATTCTGGATAATGTCTCCGATGCCATCGTCTCCACCGATTTGAATTTGTTGATCACGGGTTGGAACAAGGCGGCGGAACGAATTTATGGCTGGAGGGCAGCGGAGGCGATCGGGCAGCAGGTGGATCTGCTGTTGCAGAGCGATTTCGTGAATACGACGTCCACCGCGGCTGCACGGCAATTGATGGAGGACGGGTTTGTGCAGATGACGGTCCGCCATCAGAGCAAAACGCACGAGCGATTATATGTCGAGTGTAATGTCACCCTGTGCCGTGATGCGCAGGGAGCAGCCATCGGCTCGCTGGGCATCCTTCGCGATGTCACCGCGCGCGTGCAATTCGAACAGGCACTGCGGGAGAGCGAGGAGCGCTACCGGACAGTCGCGGATTACACCTACGACTGGGAATTCTGGCGGGGGACAGATGGCGCGTTCGTCTATGTCTCGCCATCGTGTGAGCGCATCACCGGGTATCCCCCCTCCGCGTTCATGGCGGACGCGATGCTCTTTCGGTCGCTGGTACATCCGGAGGATCAGCCGCGCATTCAGCGGCATATCCTGGATATCCGTGAGATCTTTGAAAAAGTCGAAATGGATTTTCGCCTCATCCATCGGGACGGCTCGGTGCGTTGGATTCGTCATATCTGCCAGCCAGTCTACGGCCATGCCGGGCAATACCTTGGCCGGCGTGCGAGTAATCGTGATATCACCGAGCGGAAGCAAATCGAAGACGACCTGGCCTGCGCGCGTACCTTCCTGGAGACGGCCGTCGACTTCCTGCCGATCCCCCTGGCCTTCTTCGGCCCGCAAGGCGAGATCTTTCGCCAGAACTATGCTGCACAGGCGTTGCGAAAGCACCTCGGTGTCTCCTCCCGCCGAGTCGAAATGCAATTCTTCGATCCCCTGACGCATCTGATGGTGCCGGAGCACGAACGACCGGCGGCACGTGCCTTGCGGGGTGAGTCGGTCACCGCAGAAGAATATGTGCTGATGACCCCCGGCTGTGAACAATTGATCTCAGCGTTGGTCTCGGCGGCACCCATCTACATCGGGGGGAAGATTACTGCGGCCGTGTCGATCATCGAAGATATCACCGGATTGAAGGAGGCAGATCGAGCGAAAGACGAATTTCTGGCTGTCCTCTCGCATGAGTTGCAAACGCCTTTGACCAGCATGCTCGGCTGGTCAGCGGAAGCCTTGCAGCGCCAGACGCCGGAATTCATGACCATGGCCATGGAAATCGTGCATCGCAACGCCATCCGGCAGAAGCGACTGGTGGAGGAAATTCTCGATATGTCACGGCTGATCCATCGTAAGATCAGCCTGGACCTGGCGCCGACCGATCTGGCGGCACAGGCCGGCTACGCGGTGGATAATATGCGTCTCGAGGCGACACAGCGACATCTGCGCCTGGCCTTCACGTCATCAATAGATCCCCTACCCATTCTGGCCGATAGCTCCCGCCTGCAGCAATGCATCAGCAACCTGCTCCATAATAGCCTCAAATTCACTCCCGCTGAGGGTACGATCACCGTCGAGTGCCGCCGGGAGGGGCAGGAGGCGCTGTTGATCGTTCGGGACACGGGGTGCGGCATTGATCCGGAGGCGATTCCCACCTTGTTCACGGTATTCTACCAGGTGAACCGCGATGAACGCACCGGCGGCCTGGGCCTGGGGCTGGCCGTCACCCGCGGCATCATCAACCTCCACGGCGGCCGGATATGGGCGGAAAGCGCCGGAGTGGGGCAGGGGAGCACGTTCTGTATTGCCTTGCCGCTCACCAGCACCCTAATCAAAAGTTAACCATTGGTATCTCCTTTCTTATCCTTGACTGTGGTATAACTGTGCTAAGAGTGAGCGCTGAATCCGAGCCATAGAGGAGTATAGCATGCGACTGGTTGTCTTCATCATCCTAGTCATGTGCGGTCTCGCTGTGCGGGCCGCAGATATCACAGGTGTCATCTACACCAAAGGCACGCTGACGCAATCCGTTGAAGTCGGATATGTCGGCATGACGGCTGATGATCTCTCGATTACCTGTATGGCCGGGATCACACCGCATGCGAACGGCGGCGAATGCACCTGTACCACATATAAGCCACGAACCAGCACCGTGAAATTCAGTAAAGACAGCGGTTGGACGTTCCAGCATACCCATCTGCCAGTCGGGCGATATCTGGTCTACGCGAAATACGGCGACAACTATCTCGACTGGCAGCTCGTGGCGGTGACCAATAAGAATGCCCGCATGAAGGTGTCACTGGGGATCAACCCGGGGAAGACCGGTGCAATCAACTTGAAAGTCGAGCAGGGTGCCGGAGATTACAACGTGACGCTGACGCCACTGGACGCCAAAGGCAAAATCGCTGTCGAGAAACTGGAAGACGATTTTAACGCCAACATCAAAGTAGATTTTACCGGCAAATCGGCTACTGTCCAGGGTGTAAAGCCGGGTAAATATCGCCTGGCCCTCCGCGCCGCCCATAAACACGGCAGCAAGGAGACCGGTATGTTCACGACCTACGATGATATCGGCAGCTGGAACATCACTGTTACCACCGGCACCGTCTTCTGGCGGGCACCATCGACAAAATAATATTGCCCTGCCAGGCCGGGGAGGTGAACATCGGAAAAATCAGCGTCCTGGATGAAAGGCATTCCCGGCGCGAGTGTGGAAGAATCTATGCAGCACTCACACTGAGGTGCGTATCATCTGAAGCTAAGAGGATGCACGATGCAGCAATCCGGGACCCAGGGGTCGATTCTGGTGATTGACGATGATGAGCAGATCCGCCGGTCGCTCCAATCGATTTTACGAACGAAGCAATATGCGGTGTGTTGCGCGGGGAGCGGGGAGGAGGGGCTTCGCCAGGCGAAGGATGCCCCGCCGGATCTGGTCATCCTCGATCTATCGCTGCCGGGCAAAAGCGGATTGCAGGTGTGCGGCGAACTGCGCACCTGGCTGCAGGCGCCCATTCTCGTGCTCTCCGCCAGCGAACGCGAGACGGACAAGATTGCCGCTCTCGACCTCGGTGCGGACGATTATCTCACGAAACCCTTCCCGGTCGGCGAATTACTGGCCCGCCTGCGTGCGTTGTTTCGCCGGGCGTCGATGGCGCCCACCCCACAGCCGGTGCTCACAGTGGGCGCGCTCACGCTGGAGCTTGACCGGCGACGCGTGCTGTTGGCCGGCGAAGAGATCAAGTTGACGCCCACCGAATATGACATCCTGGCCTACCTGGCCCACAATGCCAACTGTGTGGTCACCAGCCGCCAGTTACTCGCCCATCTCCACGGGCCGGATTCGAGCGATGATGTGCAAACGCTGCGTGTGCATATCAGCAACCTGCGGAAGAAAATCGAACTGGAACCTGACGATTCGCAATATATCCAGACCGAACCCGGCGTAGGTTTTCGCTTTGTCGTGGAATAAATAGCCCCTTCTTTATACTATCTTTATGCGCCTTGCGAACTTCTTAAGATCGGCTTTATACCTCCTATGGTAGGCTACATGCGAGTACTGGTATCACGAGTAGCGTGGTTCCGACCTCTCGATATCTTTGCCCGGTATTCACTCGGGTACGACGGCACCGTTTGGTAAACTCAAGTTCTTTGGTATTCTCAACGCTTGCCGTTCGGAGGGAGAACAACATGACACTCTACCCACTGATAGGACGGCATTGGACAGCTGCGATGGTCGTTGCGACGATCCTGGAGGAAAAGCGTGCAGGGCATGACCTCAGTTACACCTGCACGGAAACGCGCATGCCGGCACTGGTGCGCGCCGCAGAGCGCATCTACGGCACCTGGGAGAAGGCGATTTCCGCCGCCGGGCTCAACTATGATGAAATCCGCCGGTATCGCCGCTGGACGCGCGAGCGCGTCATCGCGCGAATTCGCGAATGGTACGCCAAAGGCGCGGATTTAAGCTGGTTCAATGTCTCGACCTCGCTCGATCCGCCCTTGGCCGCCGCCGCACTGCGGGGTGGGCGCTTTGCCTCCTGGTCCGAGGCGTTGCGCGCGGCCGGGCTTGATCCCCGCCAGATTACCCGCTACCAGCGCTGGACTCTCCAGGCGGTCCACCAGGAGCTCATCGCGCTCGGGGAGCAGGGTGTGCCGCTCGATCGGAAACACCTGCACCGGAAGAATGCCGCGCTGCTGGCCGCGGTCTATCGCCTGGGGGACGGGCTCTCCGCGGAACGCCGCAAACTGATGGTCACCCTGAATGGTGAACCGGAGAAACCGGCGGCGGATGAAGCCTCCTCCGGCTCATTTTACTTCCACTATTAACCACCGGCATTGCCGAAATAGGCACGCAGACCGCAATGGCACTCCTCGCGCTCGCGCTGGGGAGTGCCATGCGGGCCTTCAGCGTTTCACCGCTCATTGTCGTTCCCGCGAATTGATGTGACCGTAGCAGGAATCGTGCGCGCCATTGCCGAAAAGAGTAGCAGGAGGTCGCGCGACATGACCGAAGAAATCGCAGTAACGTCGCAAGACGTGCTCGCCGTCGATTTGAAAACTGCAGCGCGCCTGCTGGCACTCACAGAAGGGGCGGTGCGCAAGCAGCTTGCGACCGGGAAACGGGAAGGCACCAAAAACGAGCGCGGGCAATGGGAAGAAGTGCTGGTCCGCTCGGATGAGATCGTCGCCAGTGATGATGATGACTTGCCGGAGGCCGCCGGCGGTGATTACGCCAGCCCCCTCTACCAGGAACTGATGGCCGAGAAAGACCGTCGCATCACTTCGCTTGAAGACGAGATTCTCTTCCTGCGACAGCGCGTGCAAAATCTGGAAATGTTGCTCGGGCAATCCCTGCAAAACCAGAAGGCGCTGTTACCGCCGGAAGAGCCGAAAGTGGAAAAGCCGGTCAAACGCTCCTGGTTTTCCTTCACGAAATGACACGAGTGGTCGTGCGACCGGCATGCGACGGTCACACGACCATGGTAAAATTCATCTATCCCCCTGCGGTCGAAATCCCAACCGGTTCCTCCCCTTCCCACGTAGGGAAGGGGGCCGGGGGGTTAGGTAAAGAACGCCTTGCATCCCCCCCTGGACATTGGTGGGAAAGCGCTGTACCGACAGTGCGGCTCCAGTGAGACGGCTGGAGTATGCCGGCAACGTTTTCGGAGCAAACAGTCACCTATCGCAATCGGAAAGGGGTGCGGATGAAGCAATGCGCAAGTTGTCGCCATCACTATAAAGACGAACTGAATGCCTGCCCACGCTGCTGGTATACCGGCTGGCTGCGCGTGCCGGCTGGCGGGGAATCCGCCGCCTCGCCCCAGCATCCCTTGCCGTGTGATCGCTGCCGCTACGTCTCGGAGGCCGGCACGCCCCGCTGCCCGCACTGTGGGGCAACATTGCGCCCGGGATGGTTTACGTTGCTGGTGATGTTCGGCCTGCTTGCCTGTCCGCTCGCCACGGTGGCAATCTTCGTCTTCCTTTTCCGGTGGCATAACCCCTGGTGGCTGATCGAACTCCCCAGTACCCTGGCCGGCACCGTCATCTTCTGGGAATTGCTCCAGGGCAAATACCGTGCCTGGCTGGCCGCACGCCAATTGTTGATCGGCAACCTGGCCCTCCTGCTGGTGCTGGTGCTGCTCACCGAAATCATCGGCCAGGCACGGGCGGCTGCCGATTATACCGGCGTCTGGCTCATCCAATTGATCCTGAGCGGGGTAATGTGGCTCTGTTTCCATACGGAGCGTGTGAAAGACTATTGCGCTGTTGGCAAACCTGCGGAGCTTACCGAGCGGGAGGCGCCCATCTTCCCCGAGCAAGCCGTCAGCAAGCATGATCGATTACTCGATAAATAGCGCGCAAGAGGGAGTCCGGTCATCCTGACCGCGCCACACTCGATCGCTCCCCCATCCCAGTTGCCTATGCGCATGGGGTGGGGGAGCATTGGTTATTGGTATATTTACGTCTGCCAGTCAATACTCGCTTAGCAAACAAAGCAAATAATATGGTATAATCTGAATCGAGTTGACACTGATTGTCCCATTCAGACAACAGAGTCACAGGAAAAGTAAAACGATCAACAAGACAAGGCAGATGCGTGTTGGAAAGCAGCAACCGTTCAACGAACTTTTTTCCGGAACAACTACGGATTCTACAACAGGTATGTAATGACTTAACCCTTTGCAGCTCTGTGGAACAGCTTTGCCGGGAGGCAGTCCTCTTTGGCCGTACGCGATTGGGGTTCGACCGGATCGGCGTGTGGCTGAGTTCCGCCGAACCCGGTGTGATCACCGGCACCTTCGGCATTGATGAACGCGGCGAATTGCGCAACGAGACGGGGCAGCGCGTGCAGTGCCCGCCGGACCTGCTCCAGCGCCAATTCAATGCCGGCGTCATTCGCTCACAGTTAGAACATCACCACCCCTTATTCGATCACGCCGGCAAAACCGTCGGGCAGGGAGACCACATTATCTCTGCAATCTGGAATGGGCACCAGGTGATCGGTTTCCTCTTCGCGGATAACCTCCTGAATGGACAGCCCCTGACGGAGCTACAATGTGAGTTGCTGGAGCATTATGCCGCCACACTGGGGCACCTGTATTCGCAAAAGCAGACCGAGGAAGCCCTCCGGCAGAGCGAAGCGAAATATCGCGCCTTCGTGGAACAGATTCCCGCTATCACCTACACCGTTTCGCTGCACGACGGCGCCTTCCTCTACATGAGTCCGCAGGTAGCCGGCATCCTGCACATACCCTATGATGCCTTTCTGAATGATGGCACGCTCTGGTTCCGGTTAATTTGTCCGGATGACCGTGAGCGGGTGTCCGCGGAAATCGGCCGTTGCCGGACCACCGGCGATCCGCTCAGTGTGGAATATCGCATGATGACGCGGGATGGGGATCTCGTCTGGGTGCATGATGCGGCCACCACGCTGTGCGATGCCGCCGGTCAGCCGTTTGCCTTTCAGGGTGTGGTCTTCGATATCACCCCGCGCAAGCAGATGGAAGAAGCGCTGCGCAATACCAATGAACGGTTGCGCAACTTGATCAATGCCTCTCCGCTGGCCATCATCACAGCCAAGCCCGATGGGCAGGTGACGGGATGGAACCCGGCGGCGGAACGCCTCTTCGGCTGGGGAGAGGCGGAAGTACTCGGTCACCCCAATCCCGCGATCCCGTCCGGGAATAACGGCACCTCCTTTCGCCTCAACCACAAAGTAGTGGGCGGCGAGATGCTGACCGGTGTGGAGTGCACCTGCCTCCGGAAAGATAACACGCCCATTGAAGTGAACATGTGGACCTCACTGCTGCATAATCAGCAGGGCGAAGTGACGGAGATCATGGGCGTGGCTGAGGATGTGACCGAGCGGAAGCAAGCGGAAGAGCGCGAGCGTGAACTGCAGCAATTGCAGGAAACGGAACGCTTGCGCTCGGAATTCCTCTCCTTCATCTCGCATGAGTTGAAAACGCCCCTCACGCCCATCCTGGGTGCCGTCGAACTCATGCAAAGCGGCATCAGCGGCCCCACGTCACCACAGCAGGCGACGCTGCTGGAGATGGTTGACCGCCAATCGCGCCGCCTGCAGCGGCTGATCAATGACCTGCTCGATCTCTTTCAACTGGAACGCGGGCAGATGTCGCTGGTGCTGGAACCGGTGGCTTTGCCGAAGATCATCAACGAGAGTCTGTCGGCCTATGCCAAGCGCTACCAGGACAAAGGTCTCTACCTGCGTGCCGAACTCGATGCGTCAGCGCCGTGCATCTCTGCGGATGCCCAGCGCATCGCGCAGATCGTGGACAATTTGCTGGAAAATGCCTTGAAGTTTACCAAAACCGGCGGCGTGACGATCACGCTGGTGCCATTCGACGGCTGGGTACGCCTGCAGATTACCGACACCGGCATCGGCTTATCCCATCCGGAGATCATGCGCATCTTCGAACCGTTCTTCCAGGTTGAGTCCCATCGCCAGGGCGGCGTCGGTCTCGGGCTGACGATCGTGAAGCAACTCGTCGAAGCCCATGGCGGCACCCTCCACGTCGAAAGCGCCGGTGCCAACCAGGGCTCGATGTTTATCCTGCTGTTTCCGGCGCTTGCCGCCTGATGCCGGAGATGGAAGGGGGCATCGTAAAAGTGACCCGCCCCACCCTAAAGATTACATAACTTCTTATGTTACCTTTAGGGTGGGGCGATCTTCAACTCATCGGATGACACGAAACGCATGCCCTTTTCCTTTTCTACACCGCCAGATCGGCCTCTCACGGCAAAATGAGTGTAACATTTTCACAAAATGTTACACTGGAACTGAAAACGCCACGCCGCCACGCCGTCAACGGCATGGCCGAGCAGGAACTCCGCACTTCAGCGAGAATTAATGCAATAACCGAATAGCACCACTTCTACGGAAAGAGGATGTCACACATGCCATGTCCACACTGCGGCACCGAGGTGCCACCGGCCACACCGTTTTGTCCCAACTGCCGCGCGGTGCAACCGCCGCCTGCGGCGCAACAGATTCCCGTCACACCGCAATACGCCACTGCGCCAGCCCAAAACAGCGGATTAGCCATCGCCGGGTTTATTACCAGCTTCTTGTGCGGGCCCATCGGATTCATCCTCAGCCTCATTGCGCTCATCCAGATCAGCAATAGTAAAGGCCAATTGAAAGGCAACGGTTTTGCCATCGCCGGCATGGTGCTCTCCTTCACATGCTTCGGAACGATGGTACTTGGCTCAATTTTGTTCCCGGTGTTCGCCAAAGCGCGGGAGAAGGCACGGCAGACCACGTGCATGAGCCAGCAACGCCAAATGGCGGTCGCCGTGCTGATGTATGAGCAGGATCATCAAGGGACGTATCCGAGCAGCCTGCTGGATGGTACCAAGGGATATATCGGTGACACTTCACGGATGTTTCACTGCCCATCCGATGATAGCGAACACAAATTTTCATTCGGTTTCAACGCCGCTTTGAAAGGCGCAAAGGAAAAAGAGGTCGTACTATCACCGGAATCGATCCTCTGAAGTTTAGCCATTTGGGTGGTGAGGAAAAAAATCGTTTTAGTTAAGTTGAATTAGGTTTGGTCGGTGGTGTCCTGGGGTATGGCTTGGTTGAACAACAATCCCACCCCCAGGAGACACCGACATGATTGTAGCAGAATTGGTGACCTTGATGGAAGCG
>Ga0272448_1001055_pt1 | contig 38933 bp, 29 predicted proteins | sample YNPCB0191_FD_202220 | JGI IMG/M metagenome (GOLD analysis project Ga0272448, IMG submission 202220) | Hot spring sediment microbial communities from Yellowstone National Park, WY, United States - YNP-CB-019-1 | ecosystem: Environmental > Aquatic > Thermal springs > Hot (42-90C) > Sediment...
CCTGCTCTTCGTCGGTTTTTAGGTCAAAATTAACAGCCGAACAGAGCATAATCAATCTCAAACTCCCATCTTTCATCACCACAATAGAATCTTTTATTTCAGCAATCTCCAAATAGGCTTGAGTAGATTTTTGGACTTCTTTGGGCTTTAAAAAATCAAACAATTTCATTTTAGTCTTTCCCTTGTTCTTCCTGGGTCTGCGTAGGTTCAGCGAAGCGGGTTGGCTTTATTTCTTCGTGGGATTTTACCCTTGCTTTAAAGGCTTCCTCGCCCGGCCCGATTTCTTGACCCGTTGTTTTTTCCCAACCACTCGTATCAACCAGACGGGCCAGTTGGGCAAGTTGACTTTTTATTTCTTCTTTACTCTCTCTCTTTGCTTTTTGCTCTTCGATTTTTGATTTTCCTACAATGTGCTTATCTTCTATTTTTATTTCTGGTATTTTTTCTATCTTTTTCCAGATTCGTTCTCTTGGCTTAAGTAGATATAGGATGCCAGCGACCAGCATTTTCGGAAACGGTTGGTCGTTAATTTTCAAAAAAGCCATCGCCAAAAAGAAAGAGCCGACGATAATAGACAAAGGCCAGGCCAAGATTTTATCAAAAAAAGTCCAGAAGAAATAGCACAAAATTCCCCCGGCCAAGACATACAAGAACTGAGCCAAGGTTAATGGCCCAACAATCTTGTCAGCCATCTCAATATATTGAGGAACTAAATATCTCTTTGCCATAACCCCTCGTTGTTCATTATACAATGTTTGATTGTTAATTTTCAACGGGGCAAAATAACTAAAAAAGCGCAAGGCGAGAATTGTGCCTTGCGCGGGAGATATTAGGAATCTATGAAATTTCAGGGAGCTTGAAACCAATATCTAATTGTTAGAAATTCGCAACTTAGAAGCCTTTATCGGCCTCTATTAGGATTTCTTTAAGTACTTGCCAGTTTTTGCTACATATTCGCCACTTTTTTCTGCCCAAGGGAATGTCCCAGAATGAAATTTTGTCAGAGAGTAAAGCCGCAAGCCTCGATGGATCAGAAATAATTGAATGGTCTGTTTCATCAAGAAGAATCTCAACATCATTACTAATTTGAGTAAGACGGCGAAGGAGATAATCCCACCATTCTATAACCGCCGCTATATCTCTCCAGGGAGCGCTGTAGTAACTTATCATACCAATCTCCTTGACCATCCTGGCGCAGACTTCGTCAAAATCATACCCAGAATATTCTTTTATGCCTAATTCGGAAAAAGCTTTTAACACGCTTGGCCATGCTGCTTTCCATTCCAGGTTAAAAAAGCATTTCTTAAGTCCATAAAACTTTGCAATTTCAGCCTTTCTATGATATTCCTTATCAGCTATAATTCTAGATCCATTCATTATATATTTGTTAAAATAATCCACTTGTGGTTGGCGTATTTTTGTCCAAGACTGATTCGTTTGATATGCTGTCCCGCTCTCGCCGGGAGATACAAGATTCCACAATGCTATCCAGCCATAATATCCAAGAGATGTAGCCTCATTTATCTCTTCATAAGTGAAGGTTTTTCCCGGGTATTGAAGCAGGAAGTATAAGATTTTTAATACTTCTTCTTTGCCTATCCTGCTGTCTAGGTTAAGTAATTGCCATTTTCCTGATTTGAGATGGGCCAATATAATCCTAATTCTTTCTACTGCTTCCGGCTTTATTGAATAGACTGGGAACCACCGATAGGGAGTAATTTTGTAGAAATTCCAGTATGTATGGAGGCGTTCAAGATGGGCAATAGCCTTGAAGATTAAGCCAAGCTTTTTCAATAGAGAGACTATATTTTGCAGTTTAACATAGCACTCATTAAGAAATTTTGTAATTTCCGGATACTGTCTTAATTTCTCATTTCCGTGAATTTGCTGAAAATTACTGAAGATCTCGGCAGCGATTTTATCACAGTTATCCTCTTTTTCGCCGAAAGGTGGAGGACCCTCTTTTTTAAGCCCTTGTGGAATATCAAGAGGGTCGCTAACTCCAAGGAGAAGTTGGGTCCAGTATTTGAGCAAAGATTTCAGTCCGTGATGTCTTCCATACATAAGTATAAAGTTTATATAGTCTATTGCCTCGTTAACTCCTTCTGCCTCAGCCAAACAAACAATATGTCTAATTTGTTCTTCAATCGAAGCTTTGTAAGTTGGGAGGAAGTCGTAGACTCTTCGAAAAAACTGAATTGCCTTTTGGGGCAGTCCTGCGTTATAAGATACTTCAGTAGCCCAAAGGAGGGCACGAGCGCCGAGAGCATAATCATGTTCCGGACTATGAGTATCGCCAGGATGTTCAGGAATAATCATCTTGACGCCTTTTTCAATTTCGGCCAATGCCTCATCAAGCCGGTTTTGCTTATGGAGTATGGTTGCTCTCAGGAAATATATTCGCGGATCTATTGGGAAATCCCTTTCTGCTTCATTAAGTCGCTGCAGTGCCTCTGTTTGAAACCCTGCATCGGTCTGATGTCTTGCAATCTCAATTTGCTCGCTAACTTTTGTACGGGCAGGCGCCTGAATCGCTTTAAGAAGTTCGCCAAGATAATATGTTTGTTTTTCTTCTTCTGTTAGAATTTTCTCTGTGATTCCTTGGATTTTGATTAAACGGTCAACAACGCGGCTAATATGGTAATCAATGGCATCTTCTAAATCATAACCTACAGCCGCAAGGTCTTCCGCAAGAAAAGCAATATCAGATGTCTCCACTCCTTCAAGTGGATAAGCAGTTAAACTCTCGCGTAATCTATCTACGGCTTTTCTTGTTTCTGTTTGGGCTTTGATTGCCTGGCAATTTGGACAGAGCAGATCTCCCGCTACTCCAAACGGAGTTTCATATCCACAATTCCAACAATACACTGCCATTTTTCTTTTCACCCCCTTTCTTGTTAATGTGCTCTATTCTGCTTGCTTCCTGAAGGACACAGCATAGCAAAAATAAAAGGGAGGGTCAATAGTGGAAGCAAGTACGAAAAAAATCAATTTATTGCTGGCCGATGCCTTCTCTAGATGGGCGAGCTTGGGGTGTGCCCAATCTTTGCAAATTGGCGATTTCCGTATTGACAATCTCTTTTATGATAGGTATGCCCCCGTCAGTTTTTGTGCTCCGTAGCCATTCGTTAATCTCGCTGATGCCAGCAGGGATGCGCGGAGATATATGTTCCTCCAGCAGTCTTCTTGTAATTCTGTCCGAAATTTCTCTTAGCCTTTCTTGGATTTCTGGTCTTTTCACGTCAATTCTTTGCGCGCTTGCCATTGCTGTAGTTGCCACCTCTATATGGGGGCGAATTTGATTAATTAGTTGGGCGCGGGCGTTTACATTTGTAGTTATTTCAGGCAGAATATCCGGGTATGCCTGAATTGCTTGGGTAACTGGTTGAAGGTTTTCTTCAATTAAAATCCTTTGATATGTTTCTTTTTTAACCTCAGGTAAAAACTCCTCAGTGGTTCTTCTTGCTTCCGGCTGCTTCTCGTAAACTTGCCGAAAATCTAAGACATATTTTAATTTTCTCTCCACTTCCTCTAAATCCCCGCTTTCTAATAGGGCCTCAAAATGGGGATGGATATTTGAAATTTGACGCCGCAACTCATCAGGTATTTCTCCTCTGCTTCGCAATTCATCGTCTATCCTTTCTTTTCTGCTTGTCCTTACTGCTATTTCTTTTCTGGCATTTCTTATATATCCCAACCTGTCCATTAGTCCATGAATTCTGTCTGGCTCCGGTGGCGGATTATTTACAAGATCTCTTGCCATTTCTTCAGCTTCCTCCATATAAAGATCTAGTCGCTTCGGATCGCTTCTATATGTTCTTACTTCTTGCAGTTTTTCTGGCGACCATTCACTCAATCTTAGACCTTCAATCATGCGATTACTGTCTCCTGCGTATGCCGCTGCTGTTCTTTCAAAAAACCGCGTAGCTGCCTCTCTTTCGCCCGCAAAATAACTTCTTCTTTTTGACCTAAGAGCTGCCAGCCGTCCCAATACATCAGGTAAATCAGCCGGGTCAATAGTTCCTGCCATATAATTTTCTAAGAGGGTTTTGCCTGTGTTTTTATAAGGCGCATTTAATTGCTCCGCGAGCGTTTCAGCAGGAACATCCATCCAGCCGGGCATTTCTTCCATAGCCATTTTATCTATCATGACTTTTACTCGGTTTTCTTCTAGGGATAGTCCCTTATCTAGCATCTCTTGTTCTGCCTTGGTTAAGGTTTCGCCTCTTTTTCGCTTTTCTTTTAGATTTGCTATTATTGCTTCCTTGTTCCGAACGGCCTTCCATACCCGAGCAAGGCCACCGTGAAGGGCGGTGGTCTCTCGCTTTTTAATTGCCGCTTCTTCAATCGCGCGGCCCGCCCTCATCCTTCCTATGGTTGCTTGCCCTAGTTTACTCGCCGCCAATTTCTCTTTAAAACCTTTCCACTTTCTTTGTCCAAATTCTTCTGCTGGCTTCCTCAAATATCCTCCTTTGTTAATACCAGCCATTTTTTGCCCAAGAGCAGACCAGCCAGCCATAATCGCACCACCTAGTTTTTGGGGGACATAAAGAGCCAATGTCAAGACGATTACACCCAAAATCCATCGGCCTATGTAAGATAAAGTATTATCAGAAGACCTCCACGTAATGCTTCCTAATAGAGCGCCCAAGGCAATAAAAAAATAGGCGATGGGCGCCAAAAAGACCCATTTTAAAAACCACGACCACCATGTTTTAAAGTATTGCTGTGCGGGAGGAAATCCTAAAACAACGAAAGCTAAAGGAGATAAAATAACCAATATCCAAATGACATAAAGCCGAGCATACATCAAAAATGCTAGTGCCAAAATTAAAAGTCCCGGAAAGGCCAAAAGGAGCAATGCCCCTATAATTAATAAACACCCAACAATTGGAGTTCCCAGCACTGCAGATATGACAAAAATAGTAATAACGCCAACAAAAGTACCCCCCGTAGCCTCAGGAGAAAGCCCCATTAGACTGGCTAATCCCGTTCCAATACTGGCCCCGCCCATAGATGAGGAAGCTTTGTCTAAGAAATATTGAGTAAGCAGAGAGGCAAAATCAACAATAACGCGAGAAATTAAAAGACTTAAATTTGCTAAAATAACGCCTATCAAAAGGCCAGGCAGTGCTTTTTTGACCGCGTAAATATCAATATTGAGTTTTAAAATATTGGCAAAAGCGATGAGCAAAAGAGCAAAGACAACTATGATATCCGTAATAGCCAGAGAAAATTTCCATCCCGTAACTACTTGGTCTTTTTGTAATTGTTCGGACAAGGGGGTTGCGTATGCTTTTTCTATGCCAAAAATGTTAAAAGTAACCCCGGACACGCTATTTAGCCGCTCAATAGACCATTTAACAAATTGGCCAATAGCATCATAGATCATGCAGCCGATAGCGCAAAACATGCGTTTATAAAATCCTGCAGAAAAGATGTTCCAACTGCTGCCCAAGCTTGAACATTTTGCTGCCTTTTCGCAGTCAGATTCTTCTGGTGCGCCTGTGCCACCTCCTTGTTCTGGTTCATTGCGGTCGATTCTTTCAACCCCCCATTTTGCCAATTGTCCATTATCTTCCCAGTTGATAAAATTATAAGGGCAATTTCCATTGGCATAAGGGCCATTATTATAAACTTTGTTAATTAAGTTTTTCATTATGGAATCTTGATCAATAACAGCGATTGGCTCGCCAATGCCTGTTGCGCTTCGGCCGATCTCTCCGTCATCACTCAAAGAGTCCTTTTTGTTGGTTGTAACAAAATAATTTTCTTCTTGGCAGTTTTTTAAGCGGATGGCTAAATTAGGGTAGGAGGGATTTGTGGCGACAAAGTAAAAGTAGTTATCGTTCCCCCCTGTTTGTTCTATGCTGAATTGAGAACGTAAGGCGTATTTTAAAGTAAAAGTAATAGACGGTCTCGATGCGCCCGGATATTTGCTTTGGTCAAATGTTGCTCCGCTCATCTGGATAGTCGGGGGCTTGTCTCCGTTATCCTTAATACTTACAGGAAACCTGCCACCCTCAGGGAAAAAGCATTTAGCATATTCTTCTGCGCTTAATTCAGAGCCTACTTTTGCGCAACTAACGGTGCCGCCAGGCCCAGAGATAGGATACTGGGTTTTGTTTACGCTTTGAATATATTTATATGATAGCCTCTCTTGGTCAGCCGAACTGGCTTCGAGTTTGTATTCCGGCAAAAAAAGCTTTCCATCGCGATAGATAAACGATGAAGTGTATCCTGTAGCGGATTTGGCCCAAGAGGAATAAGCTTTATAATACGTCCATGGACAAGTTACCTTTCTTCCTTCTTGAGAAGTGCAATCATTTATTGTGATTTTTTTAAAAATACCCTTTGTTTTATTGCTGTCGTTATCTATTATCAAAAAGAAAGGGGTAACACCCGGAAGAGGAAAAATAGAATAGGAACGCTTTGCTAATCCTTTTACATATTCTATGTATTGCCTGTCATCCATCACAAAATGTTCTCTGTGCTCTTCGGGGTCCAGAAAGTCCCAATATGAAATAGACTGCTTGCTTTTATATTCAACCGTGAAATTAGCTTGAGAGATAGCCGTTCGGACGACATCTGCAAGCCCACTATCTTTTTCTTGGAAATTATGATCAACTATCTCAATATTACGATTATCCCAATCAGGACTCGAGGGCGGCACTGGTTGCGCTTTTCCTTTTGGTAAACTAAAAATCCCACCCAAAAAAGCAGTTAGTGTCGTTAGGATGAGGATTTTTAATAATTTCTTCTTCACCGCTCCTCGCTTACTTATATTTTAACATATTATCTTTACTCCTTCCATCCCAACATTGTCGCTTTTTTGGCCGCCTGCTTTGATTCATCTGGTTTTTTGAGTCTCTCGTATGCTTGGGATAGAAGGTAAAATGTCTCAGGATAAACCGGGTCAATTTCGGCCGCCTTTTCCAGCGCTTCTTCCGCCTTGTTTAATGCTTCGGTTGACTGTTGACTGTTGATTGTTGATTGTTGTAGGTAGGCCTTGCCCAAGTAAATCCAGGCATCTCGGTATTCCGGATCAATCCTTGTAGCCTTTTCAAATTGGTCAATGGCTAAATTATCATAACCCATTTGCCAAAAAGCATTTCCAACAAGAAGAGTGTTTTGTGGATTATCAGAATTAAAAATTGATGATTTAAGATTGAGAATCTTCTTTAAGGCAGAAAGGAGAATCTCTCGTTGACTTTCTTCGTTGCTTTTTGTGACTGAATTTAAATTTTTAAATCCCTCCGCATAGTCCCCTGTTGCAGATAAAAATACGCCGTAATAGAATCTGATAGTTGGGTCTTCGGGATTAAGCTCAATCCCTCCGGCCAAATTGTCTTTGGCAGTTTCAATGTCGCCAGCGGCAATGGCTTGCGAAATGGCTGTTTTTTTTAATTCCAGATGAATTTCGGACGACTCGGGGCAGTTTTTGCATAATTTGAGGGCCTTGTCGTATTCATTTTTTGCCTTTTGATATTCTTTTTGAGAAAAATAGATCCGTCCCAGCTCCAAATGAACCTGGGGCGAGCGGGGCAATAAAATAGATGCTTTTAGGGAACCCAGCAAGGTTTTTTCCTGAAGATATGTTTCGGCCCTCGCGGTCCGACGAGATTTAAGAATAAACCAAAAAGAAAAGAGCAGACCAAGAAAAAGAATAAAGATTAAACCCATTTTTATAATTTTAGTCTTCATTTTGAGATTAATTATTTCGGCCAATTAGAGACGATTAACGGTTCTTTTTCGCCAAGCAGTTTTTGCGGAGTTGAGATTAGCTGCTGCCAGATTTCTTCGGTAATAAAGGGCATAAAAGGATGGAGAAGTTTGAGCAAAGAGGTTAGAACATACAAGAGGATTTTATGGGTGTTTTCTCCTAACTTATCATCGGCAAGTTGTTGTTTTGACTTTTCAATATATATATCCGCAAATTTATGCCATGTAAAATGGTATAAAGCTTGAGCCGCTTGTCCGAAGCGGAAGTGGTCTAAATTTTGATTAACCAAGCGGATGGTTTTTTTGAGTGAAGTAAGGACATCCTTATCGGCCTTCGTGATTGGCTTTGGTTCTTTTTGGGTTTTAATTTGTATTTTTAATCTTTTATCTTTAATCTTTGATTTCTCCAAATTTATTAAAATAAATCTGGAGATGTTCCAGAGTTTGTTACAAAAATTTCGTGCAGCCACCATCGTATCTTCTTTAAATCTCAAATCTTGGAGGCCAGTTAATTGCCAAGCAATCCCAAAACGGACAGCATCTGCCCCATATTTGTCTATCATTTCTAAGGGGTCAATGCCAGTTCCTAGCGATTTTGACATTTTCTTCCCGCTTTCTGCAAGGACGACTGGGTGGATATAAACAGTTTCAAAGGGAATTTCGTCCATAAATTCTATACCTGAGAAAATCATCCGCGCCACCCAGAGGAAAAGGATTTCGCGGGCCGTGCAAAGAAGAGTGGTCGGGTAAAAATAAGCCAAATCATCGCTAATTAAATCTTGGCCAAATATATTAATGGCTCTCTTTAGTTTTTTATTTTGCGTTTTAAGTCTTGACCTTAAGTCAGTTTTCTTTAAAAAAACAGCGAATGGCCATAAGGCGGAAGAAAACCAAGTATCAAGCACATCATCAATTTGAATATATCCTTTGGGAGGTTTGTCCCCGATATAATATTTAGTTTTGAGTTTGGGGCGCCAGATAGGCATTGGGTGTCCCCACCAAATCTGTCTGGAGATACACCAGTCTTTTAGGTTTTCCATCCAGTTAAGATAGATCTTTTTAAAGCGACTGGGGACAAATTTGATGCGGTTTTGTTTTACGAGGGCAATGGCTTGTTTTTTCAGCGGTTCCATTTTTAAAAACCATTGTTTTGAAGGAAGGTGTTCTATAATGGTTCCGCAGCGATAGCAATGAGGGATTTGATGGGTGTAGTCTTCGGTTTTTTGAAGTAGATGCAGTTTTTCTAAGTCTTCTAAGATTTCCTCCCTCGCTTTTAGACGATTAAGCCCTGCATATTTTCCATTTTTTTGGACAATGTTCCCCCTTTCATCAAGCACTTTAATTTTAGGCAGTTTATGCCTTTCCCCTATTTCAAAGTCATTGGCATCATGCGCTGGCGTTACCTTTACTGCACCAGTGCCAAATTTTGGGTCAACCAGGGAGTCTTCAATAATCGGAATTTCTCGGTTCACCAAAGGTAGGTTTACTTTTTTGCCAATTAAATTTTTATACCTTCTGTCTTTAGGATTTACTGCTACCGCTGTATCACCAAGCATGGTTTCTGGACGGGTCGTAGCCACAACAATATAGCCAACCGCTGACTGACTACCGTCTATAGCCTTTTGGTCAGTAGTCAGTAGTCGGTAGTCAACAAGCGGATACCGGATATACCATAATTTTCCCCTTATTTCTTTATATTCCAGTTCCAAATCTGACAAACTCGTTTGGCATCTCGGACACCAATTTATAACCCTTTCGCCTTGATAGATTAAGCCCTTCTTGTAGTAGTGGATAAAAGCGGTTTGAACCACTTTGGCATAGTCTGCGTCCATTGTGAAGCGTTGACGCGTCCAATCAGAGGAGCAGCCCATTTTTTTTAATTGTTTGATAATAATTTGGCCGTACTTTTCTTTCCATTGCCAAATTCGTTGGATAAATTTTTCTCTGCCTAAATCAAAACGGGTTTTGCCCTCCTTTTGTAGTTGCTTTTCAATCACATTTTGGGTGGCTATCCCAGCATGGTCAATGCCGGGTACCCATAAAGCAGGCCTCCCTTCCATTCGCGCTTTTCTGGTTAAAATATCCAATATAGTAGAGTTTAAGGCGTGACCTAAGTGGAGCGAGCCGGTAATATTAGGAGGAGGCATAACCGTGACAAACGGCTTGCTTTTAGTATTTTGTTTAGGTTTAAAATAGCCGCCTTTTTCCCAGAGGCGATATATTTTATCTTCTACTTCTTTTGGATTATAGGTTTTAGGTAAGTTTGGCGTTTGCATCAGCAAAGATATCATACCATTTAGAGGGTTGTTTTTTCAATGATTTGAAATATGCCGCAATTGCTATCATTACCGCATTGTCCGTACACAAAATTTTTGGCGGTACGAAGAATTTAATTTTTAATTTCTTGATGGTAAGTTCAAATTCTCGTCGTAACCAAGCATTTGCTGCCACTCCTCCACTGAGCAAAATAGATTTAGCCTCGTACTGCCGCGCCGCTTTTATTGTTTTTTTAATTATGACTTCGGTTATAGCCCTTTGGACCTCATAGGCAATTTCGTGTCTAACATTTTCAAGTCGGCCGTCTTGCAATTGTTTCACTAAATACAAAACGGCTGTTTTTAGTCCCGAAAAGGAAAAATCAAAGTCCGCTGAGTCAATCATTGGTCTGGGTAACTTTATTTTTAAGTTTTGCCTTTTTCGTTTTGCCTTTTGTATTTGATAAGCGGCGGCCTCAATAGCGGGTCCTCCTGGGTAAGAAAGCCCAAGGATTTGAGCCACTTTATCAAACGCTTCGCCAGCCGCATCATCTCTTGTTTGGCCAATGATTTTGTACTGGAGTTGGTTTTTTATCAAGACCAGACAAGTGTGCCCGCCACTGACAATTAAAGCGATAGCAGGGAAAATTTGGTTTGGGATTCCGTCAACAAAATTGGCATAAATATGACCCTCTAAATGGTTTATCCCCATTATTGGTTTGTCTAAAGCATATGCTAAGGTTTTTGCTGTATTGACCCCAACCAAAAGCGAGCCAATCAAGCCCGGCCCTGAAGTTACAGCAATGAGATCAATATTACCCAGACCAGTCTTGGCCTGCTCTAAACTTGCTTTAATGCACGGGATTATGCTTTCAAGATGTACTCTGGAGGCTAATTCAGGAAAAACCCCGCCATATTTTTTATGGAGATTAATTTGCGAAAAGACAATATTAGACAAAACCCTAATCTCGTTGTTATCCCCTTGAATGACTGCTACGGCCGTTTCGTCGCAAGAGGTTTCAATGCCTAAAATTTTCATTATGTTCTGCTCCTGTGTTACAATCTATCTTAGAAAGGAAAAAAATGGAAGTAGTGGATGTTGTAGAGAGCCAAAAAAATATATGGAATGATTTTGTTAGGGAAAATGGTACGCTACTTCAGTCATGGGAATGGGCAGATTTTAAGGCTAATTTTTCTTGGAGACCCTTCAGGCTGGCGGTAGTTGAAAATGACCAGTGGCTTTTAGCCGCTTCTCTTTTGTCTAAAAGACTGCCAGCATCTAAAAGTTTCCTTTACGTGCCAGAGGGACCAATCTTTTCACCCAAAATTAAAGGACAAAGAGCAAAGAGTAAAGATGTTTTGCGAGCATTGATTGCTAAAATCGAAGCGATTGCACAGAGAGAAAATGCTATTTTTTTGCGTATAGAGCCTTTTTTGCCCAATTGCCAAAGCGAAACTTGGGCGGGCGTGATTAACAATTTAACCGATCTTGGTTTCCGGAGATCCTTTGAGGATATTCAGCCAAAGCACCGTCTTTGGCTTGACCTCAGAAGGTCTGAAGATGAAATCTGGCGGGCAATGAAACACAAGGCAAGATATAACATCAATTTAGCCCGGCGCAAGGGCGTCATCATTACGGAGACGAACGACATTAAAATGTTAGACGCCTTTTATTCCCTGTATTTAGAGACTGCCAAGCGAGATAGATTCTCAGCCAGGCCAAAGACTTATTTTTTGAGATTATTGAAAATGATGAACCAGGCGGACTATGGCAGAATGTTTATGGCGTATTGGCGCAAGCAACTTCTTTCAGTCATCTTGGTTACCTTTTTTGGAAAATACGCAACGTATCTGTATGGAGCAACCTCTTCTGCGCATCGTGAGTTGATGGCTTCATATTTGATTCAGTGGGAGGCTTTAATAAAAGCAAAGCGAAGAGGTTGTCAAATCTATGATTTTGGGGCCATCGCTCCTTCTTCCGAGCCGCATCCATGGTCTGGTCTTAGAGAATTTAAGATGAAATTTCAAGGAGTACAGGTTGACTTTCCGGGTTGTTTTGATTTAATCTATAAACCTATCTGGTATCGCGCTTTTTGGCTAATTGAAAGGATGCGAAAAAAAGAAAATGCTTAATCATCTTAAAAAACTTCTTCGAAAAATCCTTCCGCAATCATGGATTTTGGCGTCTCACAAATTGAGGGCGGTCGTCGCCTGTTTGTTATACAGATTTCCTGGTCGAAAAATCAAGGTAATCGGCGTTACAGGCACAAACGGAAAGACGACCGTTTGCTATTTAATTGCTTCAATATTAGAAGAGGCTGGCTTTAAAGTTGGGCTTTGCACCACCATTGAGTTCTGGATTAATGGCAAAAAATGGGTAAATAAGACAAAAATGACTACACTTTCACCCTTTATTTTGCAGAAATTGCTTTCTCAGATGGTAAAAGAAAAATGTGATTATGCTGTCATTGAAACCTCCTCTCATGCTGTTGTCCAACATAGGATATGGGGCATTCCCTATGATGCAATGGTCTTCACCAACTTAACCCATGAACATTTAGATTACCATAAGAGTTTTGAGGAGTATCGGGCAGCCAAAGGACGGCTTTTTGAGGGTTTAGAGGGTTCTTTTCGGAAGCCAAACACTCTTAAGGTTTCTGTGGTAAATAGAGATGACCCCAGTTTTTCCTATTTTTATGACTTTGAGGCTGATGTGAAATTAAGTTATGGAATTTTAGGCGGCGACGTCTCGGCTCAGAACATCCTTTATAGGCCAGACGGAGCAGATTTTATTATGACTACCCCACGAGGAAAGATTCTGATCAAACTCAAGCTGCCTGGTCGGTTTAACATTCATAACGCTTTGGCTGCTGCGGCCTTGGGATTATCTCAAGGCATAGACCCTCAAATAATTAAAGCCGGTCTTGAGAAAGTGGAAGGTGTCCCTGGCAGAATGGAAAAAATTAACCAAGGACAAGATTTCACTGTTTTGATTGACTATGCCCATACGCCCGATGCTTTGCAGAAGATTTATGAGACCCTAATTCCTGTTAAAAAGGGTAACTTGATTCATGTTTTTGGAGCCTGTGGGGATAGGGACCGAAGCAAGCGACCCATCATGGGTGCCTTGGCTGGGCGTTATGCTGATTATGTTATTTTAACCAATGAGGACCCCTACACAGAGGACCCAAAGAAAATTATCCAAGAAATAGCCAAGGGAGTGTATCGGGGCAGAGAGCGGGGGCAAGTGGGCAAAAAAGAAGGGGAGAATTTCTGGAAGATTTTAGACAGAAGAGAGGCCATCAAGAAGGCACTGAGTCTTGCCAAAAAGGATGATGTGGTGTTGATTACTGGCAAAGGAGCCGAACAGGCCATTGTGGTAGGTGACAAAAAGTTTCCTTGGGATGATAGAAAGGTGACAAAAAAATTGTTGCAAGATGTGCTATAATAAAAATAAATCTTGGCACCTTACCAAAGGAGGGAGTAGCAGATGCCAGGCATTAAAAATAGGGCGATTAGAGCTGTTAGTGGAAAGCTACTTGATTCTCAGCGACTCCATCAGTGGTTTGCCGGTTTAGACGGAAGGACAGTTAAAGATGAAGAACTTGTTGCTTTTGTCAGGCGGATCGCTGGCATACTGGGTTCTTTTGCTCATATTCTTCCTCGGCTTTCAAAATATAAAGAGCAACTAGATTGGCTGGCAAGTAGTATGGAGCAACCGAACAGTCCGGCCATGGGCATTCTCCGTAAAATTATGGAGCTTAATTCTAAATCGCGTGATAAATTCTTGACCAATCTTGTTTTGCGGGGAACGATATTAGGAGCTTTAAGACGAGAGGAAATAGAAAAAGAAAGAGGTTTTGTCCCGCCTACGTTTGTAGTCATCTCTCCGAGCATGAAGTGCAATCTCAGGTGTTCAAACTGTTATGCTTGGAAATACGAACGAGCACCCGTATTGTCTTTCAAAACAATGAGCAGGGTTTGCCAGGAGATGGAGGAGTCCGGATGCGGCTTTATTACTATTACGGGCGGCGAACCCTATCTTTACAAAGATCCAGATACAGGGCAGACCATTTGGGACCTCTTTGCCGAGCATCCTAATGTTTTCTTCCAGACCTATACCAACGGAACGTTTTTGGCCAATGATAAAGCGATAGAGCGGTTGGCAGAAGTAGGCAATGTCGCACCGGCTATTTCTGTGGAAGGATTTAAAGAAGAAACAGCTGCTCGTCGGGGAGAGGATACTTGGGAGAAGATATTACTTGCGATGAGGCTGATGAAAGAGGCCCGCTTGCCATTTGGTTTTTCGGTCACTGTAACTAAATACAACATTGACCGAGTTGCAACTGATGCATTCATTGACTTTTGGATTGAGCAAGGATGCATTTTTGGCTGGAGTTTTATTTTAATACCAATTGGCGCCGGAGATATAGATGCAATGGTTTTGCCAAAGCAGCGGGATAAATTAAGAGAATTTACAACCATCTATGCAAGAAGAAATAAAGCAATTCTTTGGTTTGATTTCTGGAATGATGGCTGTTTGGTCGATGGATGTATTGCTGGCGGCAGGCATTGCCACATTCTCCATGATGGTCGGGTGACAGCCTGTGTGTTTTCACCTTTTGCGGCTGCCGGATACAATGTTAATCAGGATTCTGTTTTGGATATTCTTGAAAAAGCCCCCTATTTTCGTAAGGTCAGAGAATATCAAGAGGAGCGCAAGAAAAATCCACTTTTGCCTTGTATGATTATTGATGAGCCTTATCATCTTGCTTGGGCAGCAACAGAGGGTGGGGCAGAGCCGGCTTATCCAAGCGCCGAGGCATTAATTAAGCCAGAGATGACCCGGCTTTTGGATGAAAAGGCCGCTCCTTATCGCGAACTGGCTTATAATGCTTGGCAAAAACCGGAATATGCTGTATTTAGAGAGAAAATTAAATAGTTCTGGCTCGCCTTGGGGCGGGCCTTTTTTGTTTTACAAAAAGGCGTGCTAAAATTAAAAAGAGATGAAGAAGTTTGTTTTAATTGATGCCAGTGCGATTATTCATCGGGCTTTCCACGCTCTACCGCCTTTATCAACCAGGTCTGGACAATTGGTTAATGCTGTTTATGGTTTTTGCCTGACCTTGCTTAAAGTACTAAATGAGATAAAGCCAGAGTATATTGCCGTAGCGTTTGACTCCAAAAAGCCGACATTCCGCCATAAAGAATTTCCCGCATATAAAGCAAAGAGGATTAAAAAGGGCGAAGAACTATACTCTCAGTTTCCTCTGGTCAGGGAAGTTTTAGGGGCTTTTGGCATTCCCATTTATGAGATGGAGGGTTACGAGGCAGACGACATTATCGCAACCCTCGTTGCTAAAGGGAAAAGAGAGAAAGAAAAAATTGAATCTATTATCGTTACGGGCGACTTAGATGCCCTTCAGTTAGTTGATAGAAATACTAAGGTTTATGGGATGAGGAAAGGACTGACTGACATTGTTGTTTACGATGAGGATAAGGTTTTGCAAAGATACGGATTTTCGCCAAGCCAACTGGCAGATTTTAAAGGCTTGGCAGGCGATTCTTCGGACAATATTCCCGGAGTTAAAGGAATAGGCGAGAAGATGGCTGCTGATTTAATAAAGAAATATCATAATTTGGATACTATCTACCAAAATATTGACCGACAATCCGAGAAGGTGAAGCGGCTTTTGGCCAACAATAAGGCCAACGCCTTTTTAAGTAAAAAATTAGCCAGTTTAGTTACGGATTTACCAGTTGAGCCGAATCTTGCGGAATGTCGTTATAAAGGGTATGACACGCAAAAGGTGGCCAATCTCTTTTATCGTTTGGATTTTAAAAGTCTAATTCCCAGACTCAATGGCACCTCCGTGCCCATGCGCCTTTTGCCTGAAAAGGCTGAGACCGAAGCAGAAAAGATTGACCAGGCGCTTGAGCCTGTTTTAAGAGAAATGGAGCAAGTGGGAGTTATGATTGACGTTGCCTATTTAAATAAACTGGCTCAAAAGGTAGGCTCTTCTATCTCGGAGCTTAAGGCTCAAATTTATCAATCGGCAGGCGGAGAGTTTAATTTAGATTCGCCGCGTCAACTTTCGCAAATTTTATTCACCCGATTGGACCTGGCCATAAAAGGAATTAAAAAAACCAAGACAGGTATTTCAACAGCCGCTTCAGAACTATTAAAATTAAGGACCGCCCATCCAGTCATTGACCTTATTCTTAAATATCGAGAGTTGGCCAAACTAAAAAGCACATATTTAGACACACTCCCAAAGATGGTGGATAAAAACAATCGACTTCATACAACATATGCTCAGGATACTCAAACCGGTCGTATATCTTCTAAAAATCCCAATTTGCAAAACATTCCCATTAAGACAGAACTAGGAAGGATGATTAGGCGTGGTTTTGTCGCCCCAGCCGGCTTTGTCTTGCTTTCTGCTGATTATTCACAAATTGAGTTAAGGATTTTAGCTCACCTCTCCAAAGACCCGAAATTGGTTTCCGCATTTTTAAAAGGGGCAGACATCCATGAGGCTGTTGCCAAGAGTTTGAATGTAAGTCGGAGGGTGGCGAAAACAATCAACTACGGTATTATTTATGGAATGTCATCGCATGGTTTGGCCGAGACGCTGGGTGTCTCCCATTCATTAGCCGAAGAATATATTAACCGTTTTTTTGATTCCTATCCCAAACTGAGACTATTTATCCAAGACTGCATCGGGAAGGCCAAAGAAAAGGGCTATATTGAGACAATCTTTGGCCGGAGGAGATATCTACCTGAGATTAATTCGCCCATTCCAACAACCCGGGCGGCGGCTGAGAGGATGGCTATTAATATGCCCTGCCAGGGTAGCGGTGCCGACATTTTAAAGTTGGCAATGATAAAATTAAACTCAAAACTTAAAGCTCAAAACTCAAAGCTTATTTTGACTGTTCACGATGAATTGGTCTTCGAGGTGCCAAAAAATGAGATTAAAAAGGTGGCCAGAATGGTTAAAGAAATAATGGAGAATGTTGTTAAATTAGATGTCCCAATTGTGGTAGAGGTGAGTCAAGGAAAAAATTGGGGAGAAATGGAAGAATTAGAGTAAAGATTAAAGAGTAAAGATAAAAGAGAAAAGATGCAGAGGTTTAATAGAGAATTAAATAATATGGTTTTACCTTTTTTGTTTTTCATTTTGAGTTTAGCTCCGAGCGGAGCGGGGAGCAATTGTGCCTTGTTATCTTTTATACGGCGAAGATACTTTTTCCTCTCGTAGGAAATTAGAGGAAATCAAGTCGCGGTTTTTCTATGCCAATATGGGGGATATAAATATTACAGTTTTGGAGGGGGAGAGTTTGGCTCCCGAAACACTGCAAAGGGCGGCTTGCCTTATTCCTTTTCTGGCGCCAAAGCGGCTAGTTATAGTTAAAAATCTGCTCAACAAGGGGAAGAATGAGTCCAAAAAACGCATTGCCGAACTTTTAGAGACATTCCCGCCTTTTTCTATTGTTGTTTTCTATGAAGAGGGAGAAGTGGACAAAAATTCGGAACTATATAAAAAACTAAAGGCGAAAAAAGGAGTACAAAGATTCCCCTTGCTCCCTGCTAATCAATTGTTGCGTTGGGCAGAGAGGGAAGTTGAAGCAAAAGGAGGCCAAATAGAAAGAGAGGCGCTTTATAGATTAGTTCAAATCGTAGGTCCAGATCTTTGGCGGGCTTCTCTGGAAATTGAAAAGTTGGTTTCTTATAAAAAGAAGGGGATAATAAAAAAAGAAGACGTAGAAACTTTAGTCAGAGAGGAAATCCATCCCAAAATTTTCGAGCTCATTGACGCGCTGGGCGAAAGAAACATTAAAAAGGCCTACTCCTTGCTTTCTGAGTTGATTTCTTTTGGCGAAAATGAAAGTTATATCCTTTCTATGATTGCTTATCAATTTCGGAATCTTTTAATCGTTAAGGAGTTCTTAGAGAAAGGAAGGCCGTTGGACAGTATTGGCCTGCACCCTTATGCATTAAAAAAAGCTAAAATTCAAGCCAATAACTTTACTAATAAGCAATTAAGAGAGATTTATGGAAAATTGCTTGAGGCAGATATTAATATTAAGACCGGCAATCTCAAACCCCACGTGGCCTTGGATTTATTAATTTCGGAGTTTTTAAGATGAAAATTATAAAAATTATTTTTTTCACACTCCTGCTTTTGCCCCAACCCCTCTTGGCCAAGAGTTTTACTTCTGAGGATGCCTTTTATGAGATTAACTCTCAAGAGGTAGATATAAAGATTTCTCAAAGAGGCGAGGTGGATGTTAGAGAAAGATTTACTCTTTCTTTCCCGAGTTCTAACTTTTTTTGGTTCTTTGATTCGCCCCTCTCTCAGTTTGAAATTGAGGCCTCGGGAGAAAGGTTAAGCAAAAAGGCTTATACCCTAAGCAAGGAGGGAGAAAAAATAGTAGTTCGGGCAAAAGCAGATAGCCCAGCCCAAGTCTGGGAGGTTAGTTACAAGGTGCCAGGGGGCGTTAGACCAGACCGTGGTTTGCTTGATTATGACCATTTCTCTTTAATTTTAGCTTCAGAGCCAGGCGTGTTTATCCAAAATCTTTCAGCCACTGTTTATCTACCTGCCCCTATTGAGTCAAGCGAGCTAAAACAAAAAATTTACGCCATTCACGGCGTAGGCACCACAGATTTCTCTCACCCATCGCCTCAGGTTTTAAGATATTCAGGCAGCAACCTTTCTTCGCTTGCCATCTTTACCATCGAGGCAAAATTTCCGAAAGGCATTGTCGTCTATCCCTTTTTGTCGCGAGTCACATTTTTTGCCCAGGCCCTGAGCCTAAAGGTATGGCTTAGTATTGGAATCATTCTATCTCTTTTGTCTTTTCTGTTCTATGTTTATATGCTTTACCTAAGGAGTAAAGACAGGGAGTTTGCTTCTCTAGGCTACCTCGACCATCCTCCCTATGATCTTCCGCCGGCCGTGGTTGGAGTATTGTTCCGAGAATCTGCTTCTCAAAGAGAAATCGCGGCTACAATTTTGGACCTTGCCCAGCGGGGGTTTGTTGATATTGTCAAAAAAAGAGAGGAGTACGTTTTGGGCAAGCGCCACGGTAAAGGCACCCTAAGACCGTTTGAGGCTCTTTTGTATGATAAATTATTTACCCAACAAGGAGAGAGGAAGATTAAAAGGACAGAGTTTGAGTTAGAAAAAAGGACAGCCCAGCAACTTTATAGTCCAAAGATTACCGGTTTTTTTCAGGCACTTTATAGAGAGGCTCAAAAACGGGGTTATTTTGTCAAAAATCCGGAGATGATTATTTTAAGATATAGAGTATATGGTATATTATTCTTTTTTGTGGCAGTCGCCTTTGCTTTTTTGTCAGCCCTATTTTCTAGCGGTCCCCCTTATGCAATCCTTGGTTCTTTTGGAGTGATGATTGCTTCGTTTTTGATTATCAAAACTGCTCCCTTAATGCCCAAGAGGACAAAGCAGGGCAAAGACGCTCTTTTACTCTGGCTTGCATTCGGGCGATTCCTTTCTGACAAAAGACCGTTTTTGCCCTCTTCTTCAGGGCAGAGCCTTTTTGAGAAATATCTTCCTTATGCAGTCGCCTTGGGCAAAGAAATGGATTGGGCCTCGCGTTTTGTTCATGCAACCTACATTCCTCCAGATTGGTATGTCGCCAACGAAGAGGTAACCATAGACAATTTCATCAGTAGTCTGTTTTATATTACAGGTTCTTTAAGTCAGGCGCTGTATGAACTAAGAGAGCCGAGTTTATGATTGTGCTACATAAGATACAAGATTTGACAAAAAGAAATAATTGATTAGTATTAAAAGCAGAGGAGATGAATGCGATTTAAGGCAGCAGGGCTTATTTTCTTGGTTACTGTTTTGGTTCTAATTTTGGGTTTTATTTGGCAAATAGGAGAAATCAACAGGATTTCGGCTGACGTGATTCAATTTGGGAAGCAAAATACAGTCCAGCCGAATTCCGTCCAGACAGAGAGCCTTAGTTTATTTTTGACTGACAATCAAGAGCAACTTAGGCTTAATCAAGAAACCATTTATACCATCTCTTATACAGCCAAGAAGGATATTAAAAATGCAAGAATTGTTGGTGTTCTGGGAGAGACCAAGAAAAATGTATCCCCCACTTTTTCATGGAATTTGGGAGACATAAAAGCGGGTAGTTCGGCTACCTTTAATGTGCCAGTTAAAATAGAAAGTAATGAAAGCGGTTTGGCTGTTTCTCGGGTGACTGTTTCTGAAATAAAAAAGCCCCGCTGGTGGGCCAAGGAGAGGAGAGAGGTTTTGGCGACGGTTGACGATATTGACCAGATTATTCCTCAATAATAGACCTTGGGAACAAAGTTCCATTCAGAAAGAGGGTAAATAATAAAGATGGCTTTTCCAATGAGATTTTCGCCAGGGGCAGTGCCCCAGATTCTTGAGTCATTAGAGCGGCCTCGGTTGTCACCCATAACAAAATATTCATCATTAGATAATGTTTTTTCAAGATCAGGCAGGGTTTCTGTCCCAAGGTTTAGATAGTCCTCTTTAAGTCTTTGGCCATTGATAAAAACCATTCCGCCTGATATTTTGATTGTTTCATTAGGTAAGGCAATAATTCTTTTGATATATTTTTCCTGTTCCCGCCCGGGAAATCTTAACCCAACCACATCTCCGCGCTGTGGTTTATTTAATAAGTAAGATAAGCGGCTGACCAAAATATACTCTTTGTCTTTAAAATTCGGCTCCATTGAGGTTCCATCAATAATCAAGATCGTTGCAACAAAATAATGAATAAAGAGCCCCAGGACCGCCAGGATAAGGGCGCCCTTGCCTAATTCAAAAACCCACGTTAAAAAGGTGGATAGTTTGCCTTGGATAACCACCATTTATTTCCCCCTCTTCTTGGTAGTAGGCTTTGGGGTTGTTTCTTTCTTTGTAAGGCGCGACAAGCGACTTTTAAGGCGGGCAGCCTTGTTTTTGTGGATAACATTTTTGGAGGCCGCCTTATCTAAAATAGAGACCACTGTCTTGAGATTGCTCTTCTTGGTTTCCTTTTTAAATTCTTTAATTAATGCCTTAATTTTCTGCTTAAATTGCAGATTGTATTTTTTTCTTCTTTCAGATACTCGTAAGGCTTTTTTGGCTGATTTTGTTTTTGGCACAATCTCTCCTTGTTTCTCCGCTTAGCGGGGCTTCGGTTAAGGATAAAACCTAAAAACGAAAACTCAAAACCACTTTAACTTATTTTTCCGCTCTTGACAAGATCTTGACGCCCTTTTATAATAATCCCTCATGGAACTTTCACCTAAGCAACAATCCACTTCCTTAATTCAAACAGCCAAGCGGATTTTGCTTTTAACTCATCAAAATCCGGATGCTGATGCTATTGGTTCAATCTTGGCTCTTTTTCTCTCATTAAAAAAATTAAAAAAGGACGTTACTGCTATATGCACAGACAGCGTACCAACCTTTCTCCAGTTTTTGCCATTTTCTTCAGTAATCCAGAATGATTTTGCAGGAAGTCGGGATTTTATTATTAATTTAGATTGCTCTCAAACTTCTGTCAAGAGACTCGGATATAAATTAGAAGACAATATACTCAAAATTGTGATTACACCCGAAAATGGCTCATTTAAAAAAGAAAATCTTTCTGTTGCTTCTAACTCTTTTAATTTTGATTTAATAATTATCTTAGATACTCCGGATTTAGAAAGACTGGGCGCCTTTTATGACAAGAATCCAGAGATATTTTACCAGGCGCCTACGGTTAATATTGACCACCATCCGACAAACACCTATTTTGGCAAGGTGAATTTGGTTGACCTGACTGCTACCTCAACATCCGAGTTATTGATTGCCATTATAGAAGCCTTAGAAAAACAAGATAAGATTTTGGATGAATACATTGCAAATTGTCTTTTGGCTGGTATTATTGGAGATACTTCTTCCTTTCAAAATACCAATACTACGCCGAAATCTTTAACCTGTGCCGCTCAACTGCTCGCAGCCGGCGCTGACCAACAGGCGATTGTTCAGCATCTATTTAAAACCAAGTCTTTGTCTACTTTAAGACTCTGGGGCAGAATTTTAGAGCAACTCCAAGAAGAATCAACCTTACGTTTTGTCTATGCCAAGGCCACCAGCGAGGATTTTCGACAAGCGGGCGCTAAAGAAGAAGAGATTGTCGGCGTGATAGATGAACTTTTAAGGTCGGTGCCTGCTTATGATTTGGTTCTGCTTTTGTCTGAAAGAGAAAAGGGAATAGCCGGTAGTTTAAGGGCTATTAATCCTTCTGTAGATTGTTCAGAGATTGCTAAGGCGTTGGGTGGAGGTGGTCATCAAGGAGCAGCTGCCTTTTTGGTTGTTGATGGGGATTTAAAAGAGGTTGAAGAGCGTGCTTTGGCGCAAGTCAGAGAATATCAGAAAAAAAGGTTGGGTATTGCCTAAATTTTAAAATAGTGTTATTATAGAGGCGATGAAAAAAATTGATGAACTCCTTTCAAAGTACAGAACGCACAAAAAGGACTCGGGTTCTGCACCCGTCCAAATTATTTTGTTAAGCGAAGAAATCAATAACCTGATTCGGCATTTGAAAAAGCACAAACATGACTACGATTCTAAGTTGGGCCTTTTGAAAATGGTTTCAAAAAGGCGAAAGTTCTTGAATTATTTGCAAAAAAGTGATAAGAAAACTTATGAATCCCTAATAGTCGATTTGGGACTCAGGAAATAAGATTTTGTCTTTAGAGAGGAAAAGGGTTTGCTCTCTTTGAATGTAATGATTTTAGATAAGAGAATTTATCGGACTCTGAAAGATGGATACTATAAAACAAACCACTAAGTTTGGGGGCGAAGATCTGACCATTGAAACTGGGCGGTTGGCCCAACAAGCCACCGGCTCTATTTACGCTTCTTTGGGCGAAACCGTTGTCTTGGCGACCGTGGTAAGCTCGCCAGAGCCAAAAGAAGGAGTGGATTTTTTCCCCATGCTTGTAGATTATGAGGAAAGGCTCTATGCGGCGGGCAAAATCTCCGGTTCTCGTTGGATTAAGCGAGAGGGAAGGCCGTCTGATGCAGCAATTTTGGCCTCTCGGCTCATTGACCGTCCTTTAAGGCCCCTCTTTCCTAAAAATTATCGTAATGACCTTCAAATTATTGTGACCGTTTTATCTTATGACAGCAGACACGACCCAAACATCTTGGCTATCATTGCTGCTTCAGCAGCCTTGCTTGCCGCCGGCACTCCCTTTGGTGGTCCGGTTGCGGCTTGCAGGGTGGGCTTAATTGGAGAAACATTTGTTTTGAACCCCACTGATGAGCAACTTAAAAAGAGCCCGCTGGATCTAGTAGTGGCAGCAACAAAGGACAAAGTAATGATGCTTGAGGCTAAAGCACAAGAGGTTTCGGAAGAAGTCATCACCAAGGCTATTGTTTTTGCTCAAAAGCAACTTGGTCCGGCTTTAAAAATTCAAGAGCAATTCCTTCGACAAGGCGAAAGGGCGGAAGAGAAAACTGAAACTCAGAAAGTTTTAAGAGATGTCAAAAAGGTGATAGGCAAGAAATTAAAAGAGGCGGTTTTGGAAATTGACCGCGAAAAAAGAGAAGTGGCCATTTCCGCCTTTGAGAAAGAAGTTTTAGAGAATTTAGAGGGTGATTATAAACAGTCAGATATTAAGACAGCCTTCGCGCGGCTTTTGGAGAAAGAGGTTAGAGAAGCTATTTTGACAAAGGAGAGAAGGCCGGATGGTCGGGGGTTAGACGAAATCCGGAATATTGAAATTAGAACCGCTCTTTTGCCTAGAACCCATGGCTCGGCTCTTTTTACCCGAGGACAGACCCAAGTGCTTTCTATTGTTACCTTGGGGGCGCCCGGCGAGGAACAGTTTGTGGAGACAATGGAGCTTGAGACTAAAAAACGTTTTATGCATCACTACAACTTTCCTCCTTTCTCGGCCGGCGAAATAAGGCCATTGCGCTCAGTTTCCAGACGCGAGATTGGTCATGGAAGTTTGGTGGAAAGAGCACTCGAACCTCTGATTCCTCAGAAAGATGTTTTCCCTTATACAATTCGGGTTGTTTCTGAGGTTTTGTCTTCAAACGGCTCTAGTTCTATGGCTTCGGTTTGTGCTTCATCCTTGGCCTTAATGGATGCTGGCGTACCTGTCAAAAAACATGTTGCCGGTATTGCCATTGGCATGGTTTCTGATGAAAAGGGAAATTATAAGTTGCTCACCGACATTCAAGGCATTGAAGATTTTGCCGGCGATATGGATTTTAAGGTGGCTGGGACCCAAGATGGTATCACGGCCATTCAATTGGACACTAAAATTTCTGGTCTGAATATCGGAATTATAAGCGAAGCGCTTAAAAGAGCCAGAAAAGCACGGCTTTCTATTTTAGATAAAATGAAGAGCGCAATTGAAAAACCCCGACTAGAACCTTCTCCTTATGCCCCTAAAATCAAGGTGCTTAAGGTTAATCCTGATAAAATCAGGGATATTATCGGACCAGGCGGTAAAACAATTAATAAAATTATTGCTGAGACAGGAGTAGCGATTGATATTGAACCCGATGGAACTGTTTCAATCTCTGCTGACAACTCTTCAGGTCTCCAAAAAGCAATTGACTGGGTTAGAAGTTTAACCAGAGAGGCAAGGGTGGGCGAGGTAGTCTCTGGCCGGGTGACCAGAATTACTGATTTTGGATGCTTTGTGGAAATCTGGCCCGGTCAGGAAGGTTTGGTTCACATATCAGAACTAGCGCCCTATAGGGTGAAAAAAGTAAGCGATATTGTAAAGGTAGGCCAGATTATTCCAGTGGAAATTATTAGTATAGATGAACAAGGGAGAATTAATCTCTCCCTAAAAAGAGCAAGAGGCAAATAATCTCTATGAAAGAAAGGTTAAAAATTATACCACTCGGCGGACTCGGCGAAATTGGCAAGAATATGCTTATTTTTGAGTATGGTTCGGATATTATAGTTGTTGACTGCGGCATTATGTTTCCGGGTGAAGAATTTTTGGGCATTGATTTTGTCATTCCTAATATTGAATATCTTATCCAAAACCGGGCGAAAATCAGAGGCATTATCATCACACATGGCCACGAGGACCACACTGGCGGCTTGCCCTATATTTGGCCCAAGCTGGGTGTACCAATTTTTGCCACAAAACTGACGGCTGGCTTGATTGAAGTGAAGATGAATGAATTTGAAATAAGAAATCCGCGTCTTGCCTTAATCAAGCCAGGCGATGTTTTGCGTCTCGGTTGTTTTCGCATTGAATTTTTTAGGGTTAATCATTCTATACCTGATGGAGTGGGGTTGGCTATTCAGACTCCTTGCGGCCTTTTTGTTCATACGAGTGATTTTAAGTTCGATGAGACGCCTGTTTTTGAAGACCCAACAGACCTGAATAAATTAATGGCCTACGGCAAAAGAGGAGTGATGGGTTTGCTTTCTGATTCCACCAATGCCGAGGTTCCTGGTCATTCCATTTCTGAGCGCGAGGTCGGAGAGGCGATTGAAAAGATATTTAGTCAGACGCGGGGCAGATTGATCGTGACCTCTTTCGCTTCGTTGATTTCCCGTATCCAACTTGTGATTAATGCGGCAGTTAAGTTTAGAAGGAAAGTGGCAATCACCGGGTATTCAATGGAAAAAAATGTTGAGATGGCGGCGCGGCTGGGTTATCTGAAAATACCCCAAGGTGTTTTGCAAGACATCAGAAATATTAACCGCCTACCAGACAATGAAGTGGTTATTTTGTGCACAGGCTCTCAGGGAGAAGAGATGTCAGCCCTGGTCCGGATGGCCTCTGGCGAACACAGGCGAGTAAAGATAAAAGAAGGAGATACTATTTTAATCTCTGCTTCTATGATTCCAGGCAATGAGCGGGCGATTTGGGATACAATTGATAATTTATACCGACTCGGGGCGACCGTCCATTATAGAAGAGATATTGCAATTCATGAAAGTGGACACGCAAAACAAGAAGAATTAGAAAAAATGATTCGTCTCATTAAGCCAAAATATCTTATTCCTATCCACGGCGAATATAGGATGCTTTTCCATCATGCTCAAATTGGGCAGGCCATGGGGATTCCTAAAGAAAGGACTTTGGTGGTTGAGGATGGTCAGGTAGCGGAGTTTTATAAGGGTAAGGGTTATGTTTCAAAGGAAAAGGTTAATGCTTCTTATGTTTTGGTTGATGGATTAGGAGTGGGAGACATTGGCCAGATAGTTTTGAGAGACAGACAAGTTATGGCAAAAGATGGGATTTTTGTGGTAATCCTGACCATTGATAAAAAGACTGGACGAATTATTACCTCGCCTGACATCATTTCTCGCGGGTTTGTTTATATGAGGGAGTCAGAAGATTTAATTCAAAGAGCCAGGCAAGAGGTCAAGAAGATGTTTCTCCGCCACAACAATAGATTCCCGCTGGACTTGGATTTTATCAAGCGCTCTATCCGGGACGAGATGGGCGAGTTTTTGTATAGGAATACAGAGCGAAGACCCATGGTCATACCGGTGATTATTGAAGTTTGATTTTTTCTCTTCAAGTTTTCTCAACCGAGGCTTGGCGCGTCTTATTTAAATTTTTCGTTTTCTTCCGTTTTTGGGGAATCTTTGGTAAAATATATTTGAGACTTAGGTTGGAGAGTATAAGGTTGGGGGCAATGTAAGCGAGGGAGCGTGTCTTTGTTCAGACGGAAGAGAAAATACCAAAGAAGAAAAAAGATTGAATGGGAGGTGAACCCTGAGACTGCACGGGAGATTGGTGCAATTGCCTTGATAATTTTTGGTTTATTGTTCTTGCTTTCTCTTTTTGGCGCAGCAGGCAGTCTTGGTTATTATCTGGCTCGCTTGATTAAATTTCTCTTTGGTTTCCTTTCCTATCCGTTTGCTCTTGCTTTGGTTCTTTTGGGTATTGCTGTTTTTATGCCCCAAAAAATTAAACTCAAGCCCAGTTCTATTATTGGTCTTATTCTATTTGCTCTTTTTCTGCCCGCCTTTGTTCATTTATTTATTGACAGAAGTATGGCTTTAGAAGCGGCGAAATTGGGTCAAGGAGGTGGTATTGTTGGGTTTGCTATTTCCTCGCTCTTTTCTTTGCTTTTGGGCCGTTGGGTCTCGCTTTTAATGATTTTTGGTCTTTGTTTGGTTTCGCTGATGCTTATATTTTCCCTGACCCTTACTTCTGTTTTTAGCCAATTGAAAGACCGGTTGTTTAAGCAAAAGGAAGCCTCTGTTGAAATTCGGTCTGGGGTGCCGGTTTTGACCATGACCCAGAAAAGGCAGATTGAAGGAGAAAAAGAAAGCCAGTTGACGCCAGGGGGTTACCAATTGCCGTCCTATGACCTTTTAGAGGCGCCTTCAACTGGCCCTACATCAGGCGATGTCAATAAAAATTTGGCAATTATTGCCAAGACGCTCTCCCATTTTGGGATTACAGTGACAATGTCTGACGTGAATATCGGCCCTACTGTTACTCAATACACCTTAAAGCCGGCCGAGGGAGTAAAACTTTCCCAAATTACAGCCAGGGCCAATGATTTGGCTTTGGCTTTAGCCGCTCATCCGATTAGAATCGAAGCCCCAATTCCAGGCAAAGCGTTGGTGGGCATCGAGGTGCCTAACCAAAAACGAGCAATTGTAACCCTGAAAGAGATTTTCCTTTCCAGAGAATGGCGCGAGCATAATTGTAAATTACCTATTGCCTTAGGCAGAGATGTGGCTGGCGTGCCGATGGTGGTCAATTTGGAAAAGATGCCCCATCTTTTGGTGGCGGGCAGTACAGGTTCAGGCAAAACCATATTTTTGAACTCCTTGATTATGAGTCTTCTTTTCTCCAAAACCCCCTCCGAACTCAAATTTATTTTAATAGACCCCAAGCGGGTAGAGTTTACTTATTACAATAACCTGCCCCATCTGCTCGCGCCGGTGGTTGTTGACTTAGACAAGACTGTTTCTACTTTAAAATGGACTGTGGCCGAGATGGAGAGGAGGTATAAAATTTTTCAGGAAGTCCACAAAAGGGATATTGATGTATATAATCAGACTCAAGAAGAGAAGATGCCTTACATTGTCGTCATTATTGATGAGTTGGCTGATTTGATGGCCTTGGCTGCTTCAGAGGTAGAAGCACAGGTTGTTCGCATTGCCCAGATGGCTCGAGCAACAGGTATTCATCTGGTTCTTGCTACCCAGCGACCTTCAGTAGATGTTATCACTGGATTGATTAAAGCCAATGTGACCGCCCGGATTGCTTTTGCCGTGGCCTCCCAGGTGGATTCGCGGACGATTTTGGATATGGGTGGGGCCGAGCGGTTACTGGGCGATGGAGATATGCTCTATCAAGGTTCTGATATCGCCAAGCCTCGAAGAATTCAGGGAGCACTGGTTAGAGAAAAGGAGATAAAAAGGGTAACGGAATTCATCAAGAGTCAAATGCCAGAGGTCAGCTATGACGAGGCGATTGTTGAATATAAACCAGAGACCTCCCGGTTGACTGAGGTTCCTTCTGATGAACTTTATGAGCAGGCCAAGGAGGTGGTGGTTAATGCCAGAACTGCCTCGGCTTCCCTGCTTCAAAGGAGATTAAGAATTGGTTATACTCGGGCGGCTCGGCTTTTAGATCTGTTAGAGCAAGAAGGTGTGATTGGCCCGGCCGAGGGTTCAAAGCCTAGAGAGGTACTGATAGAAAAAAGCGAAGAGGGCTAAAAGATGGAGGCATTTAAAATAACCAAAAAGGAGATTAAAAAAGACTCAATTGGGCAACAACTTAAAAAGGCGCGAACTGCCAAAAACATCAGTTATGAGGCAGCGGAGGAGGCAACCAAGATAAAACTTAAATATCTAAAGGCTATGGAGGAAGATAATTTCAATGTTTTTTCGTCTCCTGTTTACGCCCAAGGATTTTTAAAAAGTTATGCCCAGTATCTGGGTTTGCCTTATGAGCCGCTGATTGCTCAATACAAAAGCGAGACAGGCATTGCCCAGGCTATCAATAAAAAACTGTTCCCGTCCAAAAAAGAAGTCCGTCCTTCTAAAATTTACATAACCCCTACCACTATTTTCATCATTCTCTTGGCAATAGTTGTCATCGGTGTCCTCGCTTATATCGGGTATCAGGTTTCCGGTTTTGCAGGCGCGCCATATCTTGTCATAGAATCACCAAATTACGGCGCTACTGTTTCTCAAGATTCTATCACAGTGGTGGGCAAAACTTTCAGGGGAGCCAGTTTGTACATCAATGGTCAACTTTTACCCATTGATAGTGAAGGTAGGTTCAGGCAAGAGGTAAAATTAAAAGAGGGAGAAAATAATATTTTAATTTCAGCCGTAAATAGAGCAGGCAGAAAAACCGAGAAGGAATTGGTAATAATTTATAAACCAGAGGGGAGATAGGAGCAATATGTCCAAAGAGGAAAAACAAACAGGTAAAATTCAAGCACTAAACGTTGCTTTGTCTCAAATTGAGAAGGAATTTGGCAAGGGAGCGATAATGAGAATTTCAGAGGCAGGCAGGGTGCCGGTTGAGGTTATTCCCACTGGGTCGCTCGCCTTAGATTTGGCCTTGGGTGTTGGGGGCTTACCACGGGGCAGGGTTGTTGAGATTTTTGGGCCTGAGATGAGCGGGAAATCAACATTAGCCCTTCATGTGATTCGTGAGGCCCAAAAAAGAGATGGCCTTTGCGCCCTGATTGATGCTGAGCATGCCTTTGATGTGGAGTTTGCCAAAAAAATTGGGGTGAAAACAGAAGACCTTTTAATTTCCCAGCCCGATACAGGCGAACAAGCCCTTTCTATTGCTGAAACCCTGGTCAGGTCTAATGCTGTTGATGTGGTTGTTATTGATTCGGTTGCCGCTTTGGTTCCTCAAACTGAAATAGAAGGCGAAATGGGTGAGACCCAGATTGGTCTTCAGGCCCGCTTAATGTCCTCGGCATTAAGAAAATTGACTGGCGCTATTTCTAAATCAAAAACAATAGCCATTTTTATTAACCAGTTAAGAATGAAGATAGGGGTATTTTTTGGAAACCCTGAAACAACACCGGGTGGCCTGGCCCTCAAATTCTATTCTTCTGTTCGTTTGGATGTGCGACGGGGAGAGCCTATTAAGAAAGACAATGAAATTATTGGCAATCGTGTTAGGGTTAAGGTGGTCAAAAACAAGGTAGCTGCTCCATTTAAGACGGCTGAATTTGAGCTTATCTTTAATGAGGGCATTTGTTACGAGAGCGACTTATTGGATTTAGGATTAAATTATGGCTTGCTTCAAAAAAGTGGTAGTTGGATTTTGTTTGGTAATGAGCGCTTGGGTCAGGGCCGCGAATCAGCAAAAGAGTTTTTAAAGGCACACAAAGAAATAGCCAGCCAGATTGAGCAAAAGATAAGAGAAAAGGCAAAGATTAATGTCTAAATTTAGTAAAGAAGAGCCTGATGTTTACAAGGCCGCCTTAAGACTGTTGCGTTTCCGTCTCCGCTCCGAGAACGAACTGCTTGAAAGATTAACAAAAAAATTTCCCCAAAAAGAGGTATCGGTAGTATTAAAGAGATTGAAAAAAGAAGGGTTTTTGGATGACAAGGCTTTTGCTCGGGCTTGGGTGCAGGATAGGATGCGATTTAAGCCCAAAGGTAGACGATTGGTTTTTAGGGAGTTGGTCCAAAAAGGCGTTTCTGAGAATTTGATTAAAAAAATATTAAAAAAAGAATATAATGAGGAAAAGGAAGTAGTATTAGCCGAACGGGCAGCCAAGACAAAAATTCAGAAGTTAAAAGGCTTGCCAAAAATCAAGGCCAGGCAAAGATTAGTTCATTTTTTGCAAAGGAGGGGTTTTGGCTGGGAGGCCATAAAGAGGGTGTTAAATGAAATACATTAAATGGTTTCGCGAGATTTCTAAAAAGGATATTGGCCAAGCCGGTGGTAAAGGGGCTAATTTAGGCGAGATGGTTAAAATTGGTCTTCCGGTTCCGCCTGGTTTTGTTGTGACGGCCAATGGTTATGAACATTTTTTGGATACGGCTAAACTTCGGACAAAAATTAAAGATATTCTGAAAGACCTAAAGGCTGATGAAACCCAAAAAATCTCAAAAGCCTCAAAAGAAATTAAGGATGCGATTCTGGCCGCCCGTTTGCCTCTTGATTTAAGAAAAGAGATTGAGTCAGCCTATCAAAAACTGGGCAAGGATGTTTTTGTCGCCGTTCGTTCTTCGGCAACAGCAGAGGATTCGCCACTGGCTTCTTTTGCTGGACAGCAGGCCACCTTTTTGAATATTAAAGGGGCTAAAAATGTAAGCAAGGCTGTTTTAAGATGTTTTGCGAGTTTATTTGAAACTAGGGCGATTTTTTATCGTATTGCAAACAAATTTGACCATCTTAAAGTCCAAATTGCTGTGCCTGTTCAGACGATGATTCAATCAGAAAAAAGTGGCGTGATGTTTACTATTGAGCCTCTAACTTCTGATAAAACTAAAATTGTCATTGAGGCGGGTTACGGTTTGGGCGAGGCAATTGTTTCAGGTAGTGTCACCCCAGACCGCTATATTGTTTCTAAAAAAGATTTTAAGATTTTAGGCAGAGAGATTCATAAACAGACTTGGATGATTAAAAAGAGTGGACTTTTTAATAGGCATATTCTGATTCCTAAAAACCTTCAAGAAGCGCAAAAACTTTCGGACCAAGAGATTTTAAATTTGGCAGAATATGGGTTAAAGATTGAGAGGCATTACAGATTTCCTCAAGACATAGAATGGGCAATTGAAAATGGCCAGATTTATTTTGTTCAGACAAGGCCAATCACAACAATAAAAGAGCAAAGAGTAAAGAGCAAAGAGCAAAGAGAAGAAATCAACAAAGGTGAGATTTTATTAAAGGGACTGGGTGCAAGTATAGGGATTGCTTCTGGGCCGGTTAGGATTATTGCAAAGCCATCTGATGAATTTAAAAAAGGAGAGATTTTGGTTACAGAGATGACCAACCCAAGTTTCGTGCCCTTGATTAAAAAATCCGTGGCTATTGTTACTGACACAGGAGGGGCAACCTCGCATGCGGCAATAGTAAGCCGCGAATTAGGAATTCCTTGTGTGGTTGGAGCGGGCAAGGCAACTGCTGTTTTAAAAAATGGCCAGATGGTCACAGTGGACGGAGCAGAAGGGGTTGTTTATAAAGGAGGCTTGACGGTAGGGAGGGGCAAACAGCAGACAAAGGATAAAAACGAGCAACAACCAACAGGGCAGATAGAGCCAGTGCCAATCACAGCCACCAAGGTTTATGTTAATTTGGGAGAGCCATCTTTGGCCCCTGAAGTAGCCAAAGAACCATGCGATGGGGTTGGGCTTTTAAGGGCTGAATTTATGATTGCTGAAATTGGAGAGCATCCAAAGGCTATGCTCAAGAGAGGAAAGGGCAAAGATTTTGCCTTAAAACTGTCTGAAGGTATTAAAACAATCGCCCAGGCATTTCATCCCCGCCCGGTGATTTATCGGGCAACTGATTTCAAAACGAATGAATATAAAGGGCTTCAAGGCGGCACTGAGTTTGAGAAACACGAAGAAAACCCGATGCTCGGTTTCCGTGGCGCCTTTCGTTATATTGCAGAACCAGAAGTTTTCAAATTAGAACTTTGGGCTTTAAGAAGGGTGCGCGAGCAACTGGGTCTAAATAATGTTTGGTTGATGATTCCCTTTGTTCGGACCTTAGACGAACTTGAAAAAGTGAAAGAGATTTTGCGACAGGAAGGTATGGAAAGGACGTCAGATTTTAAACTTTGGATGATGGTTGAGGTCCCATCCAATGTCTTTTTAATAGACAAATTTTGTGAGTGTGGAATTGATGGTATTTCAATCGGTTCCAATGACCTTACCCAGTTAATTTTAGGTGTGGATAGAGATAACGAGACAATGGCCAAGGAGTTTGACGAAAGAAACGAGGCGGTTAGTATAGCAATCAAGCAGGTGATTAAGGTCTGTCGAAAATATAATGTAACTACTTCTTTGTGCGGCCAGGCGCCTTCTGTTTATCCTGAGTTTTTAGAGATGCTAATTGAGTCAGGAATTACCTCTGTTTCATTGAATCCGGATAGAATTTTAGAAACCAAAAAACTGATTGCCTCAATAGAAAAACGGATTTTAATGGATAAAATAAAGGAAATTGAAGGACTCTCAAATATCTAATTGGTTTGACTTAGAAGGTTGATTTTCGTAGAATTAAGAGTGGTGGAGTCGCCTAGTGGCCTATGGCGCCTGCTTGGAGAGCAGGTTCCCCGTTTTTCGGGGTCGTGGGTTCGAATCCCACCTCCACCGAGCAGGTTCTCCGCCTTGCGCGGAGGTTCTGCTGGGTGCAAGGTGGGCGAGAACCCACTTTGATAAAATCTCCGTATTAGGTAAAACTTGACAGAAAGATTGACAGTGAATGTAAGATAGGATAGGGCAACTTGATAGAGACGGGGCTCTGATACGCCCCTTCGCAATTGACGAAGGCAATCCCCGAACGTGAAACATTCGGGGCGTCCCACCTCCACCGAGCAAGGCCAAATGCGCCCGTAGCTCAGCGGATAGAGCAGTTGCTTGCGGAGCAACAGGTCGGAGGTTCAATTCCTCTCGGGCGCTTTTATGAAAAGAACGGAGTAAACTAATGAAAGGAGCGATTTTAGCCGGCGGTTTGGGGACCCGTTTAAGGCCGCTTACCCTAATTACAAATAAGCACCTACTGCCTGTTTATGACCGGCCAATGATTTTTTATCCTATTCAAACCCTTGTTCGGGCCGGCATTACTGAAATTATTGTAGTGACCGGTGGGCCTCACGCAGGTCATTTTATTGGAGTTTTAAAAAACGGAAAGCATCTTGGGGTTAAACATCTGGAATATGCCTATCAAGAAAATGAAGGTGGAATTGCTGACGCACTGCGGTTGTGCGAAGATTTTGCTGATGGCGACTCTTTAGCAGTAATTCTGGGAGATAATTGCACAGATGCAGACATTTCAGAGCCGGTTGCTCAATTTAAAAAAGGGGCAATGGTTTTTTTAAAGAAGGTCCCCGACCCGCAAAGATTTGGGGTGCCGGTATTTGAAAAGATCAAAGATCAAAGAGCAAAGAGTAAAGAGCAAAAAGCAAAAAGCAAAGATTTGGTGAGTCCGAAAACGCATAAAATTGTCAAGATTGAAGAGAAGCCAAAAAAGCCAAAATCTAATTTCGCAGTGACCGGACTTTATATATATGACAATAGGGTTTTTGACTTTATTAAAAAGTGCAAACCCTCGGCGCGTGGAGAATTAGAGATTACGGATGTGAATAATTTTTATATCAAAGATGGCTCGCTTTTTTGGGCAGAGTTAAAAGGTTTTTGGCAAGATGCAGGGACCTTTGAGAGTTTATTTAAAGTTAATGCTTATTGGGCCAAAGAAAAGAATATAACATTTTAACGACGGACGGCAGCCAAATGTTAGATGGGGTCAAGATTAAAAAACTAACTGTTCATCGCGATATTCCTGACACGCCAGAGGTAGTGGGGCGACCAGGATTTTTGATAGAGGTATTGCGTAAAGACGATAACCTGCTTTCAAAATTCGGCCAAACAACATTTACTGTTGCTTATCAAGGAACGATTAAGGCATTTCATTATCACCAAAAACAGGACGACTTATGGTTTGTGGCAACAGGAAAGGCAAAAGTAGTTTTGTATGATTTGCGCAAGAACTCCCCTACCTATAAAAAAACGCAGGTAATATTTGCAGGTCAGGACGATTACAAACTAATTTTAATTCCCAAGGGCGTGGCGCACGGTTATCAGGTATTATCAAAAGAACCGGTTTTGCTTTTTTATCACACAACCGAGCCTTATAACGCCAAAAATCCAGATGAGAAAAGAATTCCTTTTAATGATAAAGAAATTGGATATAAATGGGATGAGATTTAAGATTTAGGATTTATGAATTATGAAATTACTCATTACTGGTGGCGCGGGTTTTATTGGTTCAAACTTCGTCCATTATTGGATTAAAAACCACCCAGAAGACCAGATTATCGTATTTGATGCACTTACCTACGCTGGTGGATTAGATAATTTAGAAGGCGCAATAGAAAAAATCCAATTCATTAAAGGCGATATTTGCAATGCGAAGTTGGTGGAAGGGGTTTTTGAAGCAGAAAAGCCAAATCTTGTGGTCCATTTTGCTGCCGAGTCTCACAATACCCGTGCTGAAAAGCATCCCGAAATTTTTTACAGAACCAATGTGAAAGGGACAAGGGTTATTCTTGAATGCGCAAAAAAATATAAAATTAAAAAACTCATTCATATTTCAACTGATGAAATTTACGGCTCCATCAAAAAAGGGTATTTTCATGAAGAAGATGCTGATAGGCGCTATGGTTTTTTAAAAGCCGATTATCCAAAATCAAAAGCCCAGGCGGATAAATTAGCCCGAGAATACGCCCAAAAAGACCTTCCAGTAATTATCGCAAGACCTACAAATAATTTTGGTCCTCGTCAGCATCCTGAGAAAGCGTTGCCTCGTTATATCACCAATGTTTTTTGTGGTAAAAAAATGCCCGTCTGGGGCAAAGGGTTACAGGTTCGGGATTGGCTTTATGTGGGAGATACTTGTAGGGCGATTGAATGTTTGATTAAAAAGGGGAAAGCCGGCGAGGCCTATAACATTGCTGCTAATAATAAGCCAGAAATAAAAAATCGGGATGTTGCCCTGATGCTTTGTAATATAATGAATCTTGCGCCGCAAAAATGGATAGAATTTGTGCCAGACCCTCGGCCAGCTCATGATTTTAGATATGCTTTAAAGACAGACAAAATTAGACAACTGGGCTGGAAGCCATCAGAGAATATCAAGGAGTTATTTAAAGAAACAGTCAAATGGTATCAAGACAATTTTAACTGGTGGAACAAAAGAAAAGAAGAGGCAGAAAAAATTTACACAAAATAGCGCACAACTTACCGCACTATAGAGTGCGATAGTATGTGCAGAATAATTGAGAACAAAATGAGAATTTTGGTTACAGGCTCAGACGGACAATTAGGAAGGGCATTGCAAAAAATCCTGCCCAAAGAGGATTGTTTTTTTATGACAAGGCAGGATTTTGATATTACTGATGAAAAACAAACCGTCCAACAAATTACAGACGTTCGTCCAGAAATTGTTATACATACTGCTGCTTATACAGATGTTGATGGCTGCGAGAAAAATCCAGAATTAGCAGAACGCATTAATGTTATAGGAACAGAAAATGTTGCAAAAGCCTGTCAAAGGGTGGCGGCAATAATGTTTTATATCTCCACAGATTATGTGTTCGATGGTAGAAAAGGAGTGCCTTATCAAGAAAAGGACGAACCCCATCCGCTCTCTGCCTATGGCAAAACAAAGTTAAAAGGAGAAGAAGTGGTTAAAAAACTGCCCAAATATTTTATTATCAGAACCGCTTGGCTTTTTGGTCCCACTTCGCCTCTCAATAAACTTGGGGCTTCGCGGGGCAAGCGAAGGGAAAATTTTGTTCAGACGATTTTAGGGCTAGCCAAAGAGAAAAAAGAGATTAAAGTAGTTAATGACCAAATTGGCTGCCCGACTTATGCTTTGGATTTGGCAAAAGCGATCTGGCAACTAATTCAGCGACAAGCAGCAGGCGATCAGCGAACAGGAATATACCACATCACTAATTCTGGCAGTTGTTCCTGGTATGAGTTTGCAAAAGAGATTATTAAACTAAAAGGCTTAAAAACAAAAGTTATTCCTATAGCCTCAGAAGAATGGCAAAAGATAAAACCAAACTCGGCCAAAAGGCCAAAATATTCGGTCTTGGATTGCTCTAAAATAAAAAAACTTGGAATAAAAATGCCCCCTTGGCAAGAAGCATTAAAAAAGTATTTAACCCACTCTAATTAGTGACTTACTTTCTAAAATATTCTAAAACAAAGGCCAAGAAAATCCCCAAAACCAATCCAGCCACAGCCCCAATGCCTGTATTCAGCGCCTTTTTGGGCACGACTTCCAAGATGGCTGGCTCAGATGCTGTTACTTCAAAATTAATTTTACTGCCGGCTGTTTTGTTAAATTCTGCAGTTTTATTTTGGGCCACCTCAATCGCCGCCTTGGTTAATTTTTGGACCTTGGTTTTGTCTTTGTTTTTTAATTGGAGGCCAAGCGAGAAGGTGTTGGGTGAGGCGGTTGGTTTAATAAGTTTGGATAGAGATTTTGAAGTTTGGCCTTTGTCTATTTTGTAGCCAGAGGTTTTATAAATTTCGGCCACTGTATCTGGATTTTGCATCCAGGATGCCATGGTTAAACTAAATATTGAGGCTGCTTGTAAGGCATAATAGCCATCATATTCATAAACATTTTTTAGTTCAGTGTTCGGTTTAGGGATGATGGTTAGATTGGCATTCGCCTCATAGGTTATTGGCTGTCGTAGCGTAAAAACATAAGCAAACAACGCAACCAAAATAGTAGTCACAATAATAAGCCAAAGATTTTTTTGTAAAATTTTGAGATATTCCTTAAGTTCCACGTTCCCTCGCTCGCTACGCTCGCTCGGTCAAGATAAAAAATTAAAAATAAAAGATAAAAACCTTAATTCAATATTTTTGATTTTTGCTCTGCATCTTTTCTCTTTGCTCTTTAATTTTTACTCTTTAATCTTTCCTTGTCAAGTCAATCTCAATAATTTTATCCTTATCTATTTTTCCTTCCCATCGCCATCTTGAAGTGCCTTCTAAAATAAAATTCAATTGATCGGCTAAGGCGCCTGGTTGTTTTTGAATCAAAAGATTATATTTTGGCCCTATTTTAAAAGGCAAAAGATAAGAAATTTGGAAGGCTTTAGATTCCTGCGGGGCAACCGTGGTCCAAAACCCAAAAATTGTTTTATCTAATTCTTCATAAAAATCAACTGCGTCTATGCCTTGTTTGGAGACCAAGGCGCTTCCTTTTGGCAATAAAACCCGGGTGTAATTTTGGTTTGTCCCATCTGGCCAGGCTCCGGTTCCTTGGTGAAGGCGGGTGATGGATAGTGTATTGAGGATGCTGCCATCATCTTGGACTTTGACTTTAAGGAGGATGTTTTGCTTCACATTGAGGCTGCTTTTCATCCCTCCCAAATTGGCGTTGTTAATATAAAGATAGTCACCACTTGTTTGTTTTACCTCGCCTCCCCAGTTATATTTTCGGGTAATTTTCATTAAGCCAGAGTCTTTAAAAGAGAAAAGCAGATGCTTTTCTCTGAGGTTGTTTTTTAGAATAGTCAAGATAGTGCAGGTCAGTTTTGGGTTTTTTAGTCGTTCTAAAACAATAGGCATCATATCTTTTAAGATGGTTTTGGGTTCATTTTCTGCTTTGTTCTGCGGGTCCTCAAAATAGGCTTTTTCAACATAATATTGTGTTTCTTTGACAAAATTATCCGCTGTTATGGTTAGATTGTATTTGGGCATTTGGATAGGGCCAATTAACCTCAAAATATCAGTGAATAAAGTTGTATCAAGAGCAATTACTCCATCAACCCTGTTCCCTCCTTCTTGTTTGTAAAACCAGGCAACTTGTTCAGCTGATTCTTGAAAATCAGGCGACCAGTTAGAACTTGCCATTATCATACATCCGTTTGGCCAGACAGGGTTAGGTATTTTCGGAGCTAAAGGAATACACTTTTGTGCCAAAAATTTTTTATCCCGCTTGTGCACATTTGTCTCAAAATACCAATTTTTAATGAGTCCGTTTTTTACTTCTACCTCAGCAAAACTGCCGATAAAACCGCCTCCTGGTCGTAATTCAGTATTGTTTTGGAATAAAACCAAATATTTTCCATTAAGGCCCAAAAAAAGCCGAATCAAAGCCATTTTTTCGCCCAAAAGGCCCCGCCAGAATGAAGTCAAAAAAACAATAATTAAAATCAAAAATATACTCAAAAACCAGAGTCGTTTTCGCCGTTTGACTTTAAACGTTGGCTGTCT
>Ga0272448_1001056_pt1 | contig 38930 bp, 29 predicted proteins | sample YNPCB0191_FD_202220 | JGI IMG/M metagenome (GOLD analysis project Ga0272448, IMG submission 202220) | Hot spring sediment microbial communities from Yellowstone National Park, WY, United States - YNP-CB-019-1 | ecosystem: Environmental > Aquatic > Thermal springs > Hot (42-90C) > Sediment...
CCCGCCTCAAACCCCTCCTCTCCCCCTTCTCCTCCCCGTTTCGGGGAGGAGAAGGGGGCCGGGGGGATGAGGAGGGGTCAGAAGCGGCTTGCTACCAATCCATCAGTTGAAGTTGCACATGACGTAAAACGTAAAACGTGAAACGTAATTCACGTTTTACGTTTTACTTTTCACGTTTCACGTTTCACTTTTCACTTTTTTGGAGGACGATGTTGGACGCTCTCTTCGGCACCGACGGCATTCGCGGCACGACCGAATTCACCAACGAGCACCGCTCGCGCAAACTGACGCCCGAACTGGCCCTGCGCATCGGGCAGGCGGTGGGATGGGCCCTCACCCCCTCCCCCGAACCCCCTCCCCCTCTCCCACAAGTGGGAGAGGGGGAGGGGGGCAGGGGGGAGGGGGTGAGGGCCGCCATCATCGGCCGGGACCCCCGCGTCTCCGGGATGATGCTGGAGGCCGCCCTCACGGCGGGCCTCCTCTCCCAGGGCCTGGACGTCCTCCAGGCGGGAGTCATCCCCACCCCTGCGGTCGCCTACCTGACCCGCCACCTGGGGGCCAGCCTGGGCGTGGTCATCTCCGCCTCCCACAACCCGGTGGAGGATAACGGCATCAAGTTCTTCGGCCCCGACGGCTATAAACTGGACGACGCACTGGAGGACCAGATTCAATCGCTGGTCCTGGACCCGGCGCGGGCCTTCATCCCCCGGGATACTCGCCAACTGGGGCGGTCCCGCCCCGCCCCCGAACTGGCAGAGGCCTACGTGGACTACCTGGTACGCTCCTGGCGGGGGAAGCGGGACCTCTCCGGGATTCGGGTTGTCCTGGAGTGCGCCAACGGTGCTACTTCTTTTGTCGCGCCAGAAACCTTCCGGCGGCTGGGGGCGCAGGTGGAAGTCCTCAGCGGCAACCCCGACGGCCTCAACATCAACGAAAGTTACGAATACATAGAACCCCGCACCCTGGCGGCCCGCGTCGTCTCCACAGGCGCCCATCTGGGCGTCGCCTTTGACGGCGACGGCGACCGGGTCGTCCTGGTGGACGAGCGGGGCGGCATCGTGGACGGCGACGGCATCCTGGCCATTCTGGCCCGCCACTTCCGCGCCCAGGGCCTGCTCTCTGTCCCCGCTATCGTGGCGACGCCGATGAGCAACTTCGGCCTGCACGAGTTCCTGAAACCGCTGGGGATTGAGGTCGTGGAAGCGAAGGTGGGGGATAAATTCGTCCTGGAACGGATGCGGGCGCTGGGAAGTGTGCTGGGTGGGGAGCAATCGGGCCACATCCTGATTCTGGATCGCGGCCAGACCACCGGCGACGGCATCTACACCGCGCTGGTCGTCGCCGCACTGATGGTGGATGAGGCCGACGGCCGTCTATCCCGCCTGACCGCCGGGATTCCCCGCTACCCCCAGGCGATGGTCAGCCTGGACGCGCCCCGAATTTCCATCCCGCTGGCGGAGGTGCCGGAAATCCGGGCCGTCCTGGATCACCTGCGGGCCCGGGCGGGGGATGGCGCGGAGGTCCTCCTGCGCTATTCGGGCACCGAGGACAAACTCCGCCTCTCCGTCCGCACCCGCACCGATGGCGACGGGGCGGCTCTGGCGGAGGAGACCCGTCGCGCGCTGCAGCAGATTGTCGCCGAGGTGAGACGCCTGGCGAGCAGAGGGTGATGAGTCCTATGGCCCTGGACCTGACCCGTTTGGCCCGCGCGGCAGAGGAGATGGGGCAGGCGCTGGCCCGGCAGGAGCGGGAGTTCGGCAACCGGGTCGCAGAGGCGCGCCGCTGGCTGGAGATGTTCGCCGAAACGGCCCCGGCCCTCCAGGAGGCCGCCGCGGACGTCGGGGCGGCCATCCCCACATCCGAACCCCTGAACACCGTGGTGGCCTGTCCGCCCGCCCCCCAGCGCTTCACCGTCATCGGCGCCGACGGGAGCGCCATCGGGCCGGACCGCCACAGCGCGGCCCTGTACTATCTCATCAACATCGGCAGCCTGGTCTTCCGGCACGGCAGCGGAGAGGCGCCGGAGGCCCGCAGCATCCCGACCCTGGCCTTCCGGGACGAGGACCTCTACGAGGGAGACCTGCTGGTTTCCGGCAACCTGCTGGACGTGCGGCGGGACTGCGCGGAGATTGCCCATCTGGCCGACCGGGTGGAGGCGGAACCGCCCGGCCCGACGCTGGCGCTGGTGGACGGTACCCTCATTCTGTGGGTGCTGGAGGACCTGCCCGCGGCAGGGCGCAAGGAGAAAATCGCCTTTTACCTCCGCCAGATGGAGCGCATTCGCGAAAAAGGGGCCGCGCTGGCCGCGTTCATCAGCCGGCCGCGCCACACCGAAGTGGGGAAACTCCTGCACCTGGCCCAGACCGGCGGCGACCCGGCGCGGGCGCGGGAGGAGAAAAACCCCCTGGCGCGCATCCCCGACCGGACCATCTTCGCTTCCCTGCCAGCCGGTGCCCGGTCGGCCCTCTTTACTTCGCCGAACGGGATCAACCGGAATTACTACCAGCCAGCCGGGCATGAGGTGCAATTTTTCTACCTGAACGTTGCCGCTGAAGGCAAAGCGCCGGTTATCGCCAGAGTGGAAGTCCCGCGCTGGGTGGCGGAGAACCCGGACGCGCTGAGGCTGGCCCACGCCGGGATTGTTGCCCAGTGCCGCATCCTGGGCGGTTTCCCCTACGTCCTGGCCCGCGCCGACGAACTGGCCTACATCAGCGGGCCGGAACGGGAGCAACTGGAGGAGATGGTGGGAAATGCGCTGATGAGCGCGGGCATCGTCCCGGCGCCTTCGCCCAAAGCGTACTACAAGGGGTTGACCCGGAAGTGGAGAGAGGTCTGATCGGGCAGAAGTGGCTACTCTGGGGACGGCTGACCGTTCTGGCACTGGTACTGGTGACCGTCAGCACGTTCCTGCTCTCCTTCCCCGTGCTCCCTTCCGGCCGTGTGGTCCTGGAGGTGGGGGATGTGGCCCCCCGGGACATCCGTTCGCCGCGCCGCATCACCTATGAGAGCACCATCCGGACTGCCGAACAGCAACAGCAGGCGGAGGCCGCCGTCCCCCCGGTCTATACGGCGCCGGACCCCAACCTGGCCCGTCAGCAACTGGAGCGGGCGCGCCAGGTGCTGGACTATCTGAGCGCCGTTCGCGCCGACCCCTACGCCACTCCCGCTCAGCGCCGGGCCTGGATTGTGGCCGTGCCTGAATTGAAGGACCTGCCGCCGGAAATCGCCGACCTGCTCCCCACTCTCTCCGACGAATCCTGGAATCGGGTGCAACTGGAGGTTCTCAACGTTGTTGCGGAGACGATGCGCCAGGGAGTGCGGGAGGACAGCATAGACCAGGCGCGGCGGCAGGCGGCCTCCCTGGTCAGCCTGGATCTCTCCAGCGATGAGGCGTCCGTCACCACCGCGCTGGCCCAGCGGCTGATTGCCCCCAATTCCTTCTACGACGAGGAGGCGACCCGGCGGGCCCGTCAGGCCGCGCGGGAATCTGTAGCCCCTGTCGTCCGGACTCTGGAGGCCAACGAGATCATCATCCGGGAAGGACAACGGGTCAGCGCGCTGGACCTGGAGGCGCTGCAGGAACTGGGTCTCCAGCAACCCCGCACTCGCTGGACGGAGGTCGCTGCCAACGGCATTCTATCCGTACTGGGCGTCCTGCTGATGGGGGTCGTCCTGGCCCACTTCCAGCCGGACGTGTTGCAGGAGGGGCGGAAATCGCTCCTGCTGACGCTGCTGCTGGCCCTGTTTCTGGTCCTGGTCCGGCTGATGGTTCCCGACCGGAGCGTGCTGCGGTACCTGTTCCCGGCCCCGGCGCTGGCGATGCTGGCGACCGCGACACTGGGCGCTCCCGTGGGCCTGGTCGCCAGCCTGCTGGTGGGAGCCGCGACGGGCCTGATCGGCGACCACTCCCTGGAACTGGCGACGTACGCGACGGTGGGCGGCATCGTGGCCACTTTCGCCGTCCGCCAAACGGACCGCCCGGCGGTCCTGTTCCGCGCCGGCCTCATCGCCGCCGCCGCGACGGTGGGAGTGCTGGCGGCCTTCGCTCTCTTCGCGGTCCACCCGGACCCGCTCTCCTTTGGTCTGGCCCTGGCCGGGGCCGTAACCAACGGGGTAATCTCTGCCAGCCTGGCCCTGGCCGGACTGTTTCTCCTGGGCCCTCTCTTTGACCTGCCCACCACCTTCCGGCTCCTGGAGTTGAGCCGCCCGGACCACCCGCTCCTGCAGCGGCTGCTGCGGGAAGCACCGGGGACGTACCACCACTCGCTGATGGTCGCCAGCATGGCCGAGCAGGCCGCCGAACGGATCGGCCTCAACCCTCTGCTGGTCCGGGTGGGGGCGTACTACCACGATGTCGGCAAAATCGCCCGTCCGTACTTCTTTGCGGAGAACCAGTTAGAGGGCACCAATCCCCACGACCAGTTGGACCCCCACACCAGCGCGCAGGTTATCATCGGGCACGTCCAGGATGGGCTGGAACTGGCCCGCCGCTACCGACTCCCGCGCTGGATTCGGGCCTTCATCGCCGAACATCACGGGACCAGCCGCGCGGGATTCCAGTATGAGCGGGCGGTGGAGCAGGCCGGCGACCCGGCGTGGGTCAACGAAGCGGACTTCCGCCATCGGGGTCCCCGGCCCCGGAGCCGGGAGACGGCGCTGGTGATGCTGGCGGACCGGTGTGAGGCCGCCGTCCGCGCCCGTCGCCCGGCCACACCGGAGGACCTGGCACAGGTCGTAGGGGAGATGTTCAGGGAAGTGTTGGAGACGGGGCAATTGGATGACTGTCCGATCACCTTGAGGGAACTGAACGAGGTGCAACAGTCCTTCGTCTACACGCTGAAGGGGGTCTTCCACCCCCGTCTGCCGTATCCGACACCTGCTGCCAGAGGCTAAAATTCCCGCCGGGGAGTTACCGCTGGCGTCTCCTCGCGCCTTTCGTGTCTTTCGCGCCTTTCGTGCTTTTCGTGCCCTTCTTACCCCGTCGCCCAGCCCAGACTCTCCAGCCCAATCTCCACAGCGCTCTTCAGGAGTGACGGCGAACTCAGCAGCATCTTCAGGTAGGTCAGCGCCGGGCCCGGACGCAGCGCCCACGCCCGAAACGCCCGCCGGGCCCACCGTTCCAGTTCCTCCGCCCGCAGGTGGGGGTAATCCAGCACCGTGGAGCGGTCCATATCCACCTGCTCCCAGCGGGTGCCGGGGCGGAACCACCTCTTCTCCACCACCTCAAAGAAGAGCGGCGAGCCGGGGTACGGCGCGGCGATGTGGAAGAGCGCCAGGTCCAGCGGCAGCCGCAGGGCCAGGCGAATGGTCTGCTGAATGGTCTCCTCGGTCTCCCCGGGCAGGCCGATGATGAAGTAGCCCCAGTTGCGGATGCCCGCTTCCTTCGCCCACCGCAACGCCTGCTCCACCTGTTCCAGCCGGATGCCCTTCCCGGCCCGCCGCAGGACCTCCTCGCTCCCCGACTCAATCCCCCACGAGATCATCCAGCACCCCGCGCGGGCCATCGTCCGGAGCATCTCCGGGTCCACGAAGTCCACCCGACTGTTGCAGGTCCAGCGGATGCGCAGGCCCCGCTCCAGAATCCCCTCGCAGAGCCCCATCACCTGCTCCCGGCTGACGGTGAACAGGTCGGCATACATGTGGATGTGACGGACGCCCAGCCCGACCAGCAATTCCAGTTCCGCCAGGATGTTCTCCGGCGAACGGAAGCGGAGGGACTGGCCGTAGGAGACGTGCTTGATACAGAAGCGGCAGCCGCCCGGACATCCCCGGCTGGTGACGACAAAGGCATACGGGCCCCCGACCAGGGGCGCACGGTACTTCTTCAGTGGCAGCAGGTCGTGCCGCGGAAGCGGCAGGTCGTCCAGATGATGGATGAAGGGCCGGTCGGGGTTGACGACGATGTCATCTCCGTCCCGCCAGACCAGCCCGCGGATGGCCGAAAGGGCCGACTCCCGGCGCAGCGGTTCGGTCGTCCAGGCGGGGCGCCAGTCCGGGTCGGCGTCGGCAAAGAGGCGCTGCAGGCGCGCGCGGACGCCCGGCTCCACCCAGGGCCAGCCCTCCGGCAGCGGCGCGCCCGCCGCCAGCGAGTCCAGCGTGTCCACCAGTTCCCGCAGCGTCAGTTCCGGCTCCCCCCGCAGGGCGAAATCCAGCGTGGGGAACGCGCGCATCGTCTCCCGCGGGATAGGCGTCACGTGGGTGCCGAAGGCAATGGTGGTGGCGCCCATGCTGCGGGCCAGAAAGGTCCCGTACATATCGTTGCGGAGCGTCGGCGCGGTGACCTGGGTGACGTAGTAGCGGGGGCGCTTTTCCTCCAGCAACCGCTCAAAGGCGGCCCAGTCCATCCGCAGCGCGATGGCGTCCACTACCTCCACCCGCTTGTCGGGGAAGAGGGCCGCCATCTGGGCCAGACTGACCTGGGGCCAGACCATCCCCTCACGGGAGCGGCGGCCTACCCGGTGCTGACTCCGAATCCAGACGCCGCCGTCGGGCGCAGGCGGGTTAGCGAAGAGGATGTCCACCGCTCCCTCCGGTCGGGCGACGATGCCAGCCCGCACCACCTCGTCCGCGTCCGGGAACGCGGGCGGATGAATGCGCTCCTGCATCCCTGCGCCGCGGTTTATTCCATGCACGGTCGCCCCTCCAGGTCCCGGTTCACCAGAATCTCCCGCTGGTTCAACTCCTCCAGCACCCGCATGATGACCCAGAAGACCGAAAGTTGCAAGCCGGTCAGCACCAGCATCGCCGCGCCCAGCAGGTAGAGCCAGAGCCGCTCCATCGGCCACCCGCCCAGCGCGAAGCCCAGGCTCCCGGCCCCCAGCACCAGCCCGGCAGCCATTGCCACCAGTCCCATCCAGCCGAAATGGCGCTCCAGCGGACGGTCAAAGACGGGGTTGCCGAAGAGCCCCTGGCGGATGGGCTGCTTGTGGAACAGCGAGACCAGATAGTTGAAGGTCGCGCCCAGGGAGAAGAGGGTGACCCCGGCGACAGCAGAGAGAGCGGCGACGAAGACGGCAACGACGCCCCAGGGACCCAGCCGGGTGATGCCGGAGAGGCGCATGCCGACGATGACCGCGCCGATGAGACCCGCGATGCCTCCCAACCCCAGCCCGGCCAGTCCCAGAACCCGCACCGGATTGTAGTTGAGGGCGGTCCAGATGATGGTCCGCAGGAAGCGGACACCATCCCGCAGCGCGTTCAGTTTGGACCGCCCGACCCGCTCCTTGTACGGGATGGCCACTTCCCGCATTCGCACCTGTTCATGAATGGCGCGCGTGCTCATCACGGGGGTGAAGTTCAGCCCGTCGGGTAGGGGGTAGAGGCGGGAGAGCACCTCCCGCCGGATCACCCGCATCCCGCTGGCGCTATCCCGGACGCGGTGGTTGCCCAGAATGCTGACCAGTCCGGCGAAGAGAATGTTGCCCACCCGCCGGACCAGCGGCATCTCGCTCTCCGCGCCGGACATCCGGGAGCCGATAACCAGGTCTGCCCCCTCCTGGAGGGCTACCTGGCAGAGTTCTGGGAAATACTCGGGCGGATAGGTGCCGTCGGCGTCCAGAAACCCCAGCAGGTTGCCCCGCGCGTGGTTGAAGCCGGTCTTAAGGGCCGCCCCGTACCCCCGATTGACGGTGTGGCGGATCAGGCGGACCTCCGGATAGCAGGCCGCAATTTCCGCTGTCCGGTCCCGGGAGCCGTCATCCACTACCAGCAGTTCCATATCCACCCCCACCTCCTGCAGTCGGGGACGGATAGCAAGGGTCCGCTCAATAATTTGAGCGATGCCCCGCTCTTCGTTATAGGCGGGTATAACGATAGAAAGTACGTTCATTTTCCAATTCCAACTCCTGAAGCAAATGGGCAAATCCGCAGGCCTGGTGGCCTACGCTACACAGATTTGTAGCGCAGGCTTTAGCCTGCGAAAAAGCCACAGACCTGGCGGCTGCGCCACCATCACCACAGATTTGTAGCGCAGGCTTTAGCCTGCATCCGCAGGCCTGGCGGCCTGCGCTACATCTTCATCTCCACAGATGCGGCGGATACTCCGGTCTCGGGGCGGGGGGCTCCGGCGGGGCAGGCGGCGGTTCCCGCTGGCGGACAACCCGCGCCGGCACCCCCACTGCGACAGCGCAGGCCGGAACGTCTCGGGTGACCACCGCGCCGGCCCCCACCACTGCCCTCTCGCCCACTGTCACCCCGTCCAGAACGATGGCCCCGGCACCGATCCAGGCCCCGTCGCCGATCCGAATCCCCCGGGCGATGATGCCCTGCTCCATCACGGGACGGCTGGGGTCCTGAAAAATGTGCTCCACTGCCAGCAGTTGTACCCGGGGGGCCAGCAGGACCGATTGGCCGATGTGGACACCCCCCTGCCCGCGAATCAGGCAGAACTCGCCGATGAAACTGTTTTCGCCCACCCAGATGCCGGAGTCGGGCAGGCCCCGGAAGTTGTAGACGTGCAGTTCGGAACCGTGCATCACGAAGGTCCGGTCGCCGATGAAAATGCCCCGGGGACAGGCATGCAGGTAGACGCCGTGGTCCAGATAGACCTGCCGCCCCAGGTGGATGTTGGCTGGTTGCGCCAGCCGGACATGGTCCTCAATGACCGGCGGGCCGTCGCTGGATAGGATCAACCGGTAGGCCAGCGCGCGCAGCCCGATGCCCACCAGTCCCGGAATGCCGCCCAGAAGGGCGAAGAGCGTCTGCTCCAGGATGTACCGGACCAGACTGGTGGACTGACCTCGCAGGTAGTAGCGGAGGGGGCCTTCCCGGGCGGCGACGGCGGCGGCGTCCGCTTCACGGGAAATGAACGGTACCTGGCTCATACCTACCGACCGTCCCAGACCGGTACCGGGACCCGCTCCGGGACCTGCTCCATCCGCAGCAGGGAGCGAACGGCGCCGTTCAGGTCCAGGGCGACCCGGAATCCCTGTTCGCCGTTCCGCCAGCAACGAACCAGTTCCTGCCACCCCCGACCGGTCAGGACCATATATCGCTGGCAGCCGACCCGCCGCGCGGCCACCATATCGCTCAGGGCATCACCGATGAGCCAGGATTGGATAAGGTCAATTCCCATCTCCCGGGCGGCCTGCAGAAGCAGCCCCGGCTGCGGCTTACGGCATCCGCAGTTTTCGTCGGGGCGATGGGGGCAGTAGAGAACCCGGTCTATCCGCCCGCCTGCGGATTCTACCGCCCGGATCATCCGGCGGTGGATGTCCTCCACCACGTCCGCCGGTACGATGCCCCGGTTGATGATGGCCTGGTTGGTAATCACGATGACCAGGAAGTCCGAACGGCTCAACCGGGCCAGGGCATTCAACACACCCGGCAGGAAGACAAATTCCTCCCACGATTTCACATGGTCCTTACGGTTGCGACAAATCACGCCATCCCGGTCAATAAATACTGCTCGTTGCATAGGGATTCCCTGAAAAAGGGGTTATACCGATCTGGAGACCGGAATGTTAAACACCGGGTAGAGGCTTAGAGAGATGGGCGGTTCCACCCGCTGCAGCCGCTGGCGGAGTGTAGTGGACATCAAATGGCACAGGACCAGATGGACGTCCTCAATCTGCTCCATACAGTGGCAGGGAACGACGACGGGCACGTCTACTATGCGGCTCAACTGCCCCCCCTCAAATCCGGAGAAGCCGATGGTGATCCCTCCTTGCTGGCGGGCCAAAGTTACTGCCCGCAGGACGTTGGGAGAGTTGCCGCTGCCGCTGAACGCGACGACCACATCCCCCCGGCTCATCAGGTTATTCAGTTGCTCGGCGAAGATGTCCTCGTAGGCCACGTCGTTGCTCCATGCGGTGATGAGGGGGACGTTGTCCGTCAGCGCGATCACCCGGAAGCGGGGGCCGCCCGGAGTGATGGTCCCTTTGGCCAGGTCGCAGGCGAAGTGGGAGGCCGTCGCCGCGCTTCCCCCGTTGCCCAGGGTGAAGACAGTGCTTCCCACGCAGGCCGCGCTGAGCAGGACATCTATGGCTTCCTCCATCGCCTCCAGAGGAATCCGGTTCAGAACTTGCTGGACTTCGGTCAGATATAGGCGGATCTCTTCCACTTCATCGCTCCTGTACGAGTCACTGCAAAAAGGTCGTTTTACCCGAGACGCAGGGTACGCAGAAACTCCGCTGACGTGGCGCAGGCGGTCAGCCTGCATGCAGGCCTGGCGGCCTGCGCTACAGGGGGCATGCCTTCGCCAACAGCTTTATGGCACTTTCCCCGAGACCCTCCGGTAGGTAGTTGCAGCAAGGCCATCATATGGTCACCGAGGCGACGCCAGCCTCAGTGCTTACGGACGGGGGAACCACCCCGAAGGGATACCGGGGCGAGGAACGGGTCCACGGGATTCCCTGCAGAATCTGGACGCCTTCATCCTCAAAGGCGAAGGGGCGCCGCTGGAGGCCGAGGGCGGTCAGCGCTTCGGTGACGTCGGCCTGGCGGGCCGGCGGACAGAAGAGCATCAGGAAGCCGCCGCCTCCGGCACCGGTCACCTTCCCTCCCAGCGCCCCCGCCTCGCGGGCCACCTCGTAGCAGCGGTCCAATTCGGGGTTGGTGATTCCCTCCGCCACCTGGCGCTTCTCCAGCCAGGAGCGGTGCAGGAGTTCCCCAAACGTCCACAGGTCCCCGTTTTCCAGCGCGCGCCGGATTTCCTGTCCCAGTTCCTTGATCGCCGTCAGACGGCGAATGGTCTCCCGGTCTCCCTTCCGGCTGGCTTCCTGCTGTCGCTTCAGAATGGTGGAGGACTGGCGGGAGATACCCGTGAAGAAAAGCATCAACCCCCGTTCCAGTTCCTGGCGGGCCTGGGGAGGCATTCGCAACGGTTCCACCCGCACCTCGTCCCGGAGGAACGTGAAACAGTTCAGCCCTCCGAAGGCCGCCGCGTACTGGTCCTGCTTGCCCACCGGCATGCCCAACTTGTTGATCTCAATGAAGCAGGCCAGTTCGGCGACCTCCCGGGGGCCCAGGTCCAGCCCGCACCAGAAGGCCAGGGCCTTGATCATGGAGACCGCCACACTTCCCGATGAGCCCAGACCCGTGCCCGGCGGGACCTGGGAGGCCAGGAAAATGGTCAACCCGTCCCGAATGTTGAAGTAGTAGACGATGGCCTTTGGCAGACTCAGGTCACCGTTCCAGATCAGGTCCTCGCAGATCGGGCGTCGGGTGAAAGAGCGATAGTCGGCGGAGAAAATCTGCACTCCATCTGGCTGGCCCGGTGTCAGAATGGTGTAGACGTAGTAATTGATGGCCGTGCTGACGACCATCCCGCCGTATCGCTCGTAGTAGGCCGGAATGTCCGTTCCCCCGCCGCCGAAACTGATCCGGACCGGCGCTCGGGCGATGAGTAACATTGTGCCTCCTCTGGGGCTCATCAATAGGCTCCTTTTCCCTGGAGCACCACCCGGACAGTGTGCAGCAGGAGCCGCAAATCCAGCCAGATGGTGTAGTTGCGGATATAGTACATATCCAGCCGCACCCGCTCCTCATACGACAGGTCGGCCCGTCCGCTGACCTGCCAGAGGCCGGTGAGACCGGGTTTGACGGTAAGCAGATTGTGCTGCCAGCGACCGAAGCGGGCCAGTTCGGCGGGAGTGATCATCCGCGGCCCGACCAGGCTCATCTGTCCTTTCAGCACGTTGACCAGTTGGGGCAACTCATCCAGACTGGTGCGACGAAGCCACTTCCCCACCCGCGTGACGCGCGGGTCATTGCGAATCTTCCCCGTCTCTTCCCACTCCCGTTTCAATTCGGGGTGATTTTCCAGATAGGTATCAGCGTCCACAATCATCGTGCGGAATTTGTAAGCATCAAAGACGCGCCCGTTCAATCCCACCACGCGTCGGCGGTGGATAATCGGCCCCGGTGAATCCAGCCGGATGGAGAGCGCAATAAAAAGAAAAAGCGGGGAGAGCAGGACCAGCAGGAGCGTCGCGCCAACGTAGTCCAGCACTGCCTTCATCAGGGCATCCATACCGGTGATGCGGGTCCGGTTCAGGCTGACCAGGGGGACAAATCCCACCTCCTGCACCTGGACGCCGGTGGTGAATAGTTCGTAGAGGCCCGAGGAGAGGCGAATGCGCAGGCACTTCTCCTTACCCCAATCCCGGTACAGTTCCAGCAATTCCTCCCGCCGCAGGGCGGTGGGGACAACGATGACCTCTTCTATTCCCTGTTGCCGGACCAGTTCTCCCAGCGCGTTCAGACCCCGCCAAACCGGCAAGCCCTCTACGGGGGGATCAGCAGACTCCCGAGGGTCCAGAAAGCCCACGATCTCCATCCCGGCCTGAGGTGCTGCCCGCAACTGTTCGGCGACATAGCGCCCCTCATCGTTGGTTCCCACGATGAGCACCCGGCGGGTGAACAGCCCCCGTCGCCGCAGGCGGTAGATGAGACGCCGGTACAGGAAGCGAGTTGTCCCGATGGTGATGACGGAAAGCCCCCAGACCAGCGCCAGCCAGCCGCGAGAAATCTCCTCAGTCCCCTGCCGATCCAGAAACCCGTAGAGGATAATTCCCACCAGCCCGACCGTGCAGGCATTGACGACACCGGCATATTCCTGCAAGCCGCCGAAGAGATTTTCGCGATCATACAGCCGGTAGAGAGCGAAGATGACCAGCCATGTGGGAATAGCCAGGAGGGTCAGGTAAAAATACAAACCTGGCGAGACCGGGTTATGGTAAGGGAGGACCCGGAACCGCAGGTAATAGGCTCCCCAAAGGCTGAGCCCGATACCTGCTGCATCCAGTAGCGGCAGCGGTGCCACAGCCAGTCCGACGGGAAGATGACGTAACGTCTGCGCCGTCTTTCCCCCGATACGTTTACCTGGCACGACCGAACTTTCCTGGCAAACAGCCTCCAAATTTCCCCTCCTGCCAGAGACCCTCTGTGATTCCTTCGTGCTTTTATATTACCCATAAATTGTCAGAGTTTGGTGATGGATACCTTGAAAAAAGATTAGAATGGCCAGGCTGCAAAAAACCCGTGCCGTTAAAACACGCAACTTTGTAGGGTGTGTCCCGGTTTTGTCGGGCTGGGCCGCTGGCCTTTTCGCCTGGCCGTAAACGGCCCGGCTCAGGCAAAGATGAGGCGCTAAAGCGCCCCTTTCCACCTGGGCAACCCGTGTTCCGTTTGTAGGATAACTGCTTGCAGTTGTCCTACAACAGGGAGAGGGCGCTTCCAGCGCCCTTCGCAACCTCAGCCAGGCCGTTTACGGCCTGGCCCACCGGGCCCCCGACGATTTTGGGACACACCCACTTTGTAAGTATACTTGACAAACTAAACAGGTTGTGGTATAATATACCCCGGACAATCTCGCCAGAATGTCGTTCTTATCCCCTGACCCGCTCTTTTTGTAAGTCTATTGGATTTTCAAATGACGACAGACGAAACCTCTATCCGTGCCGCCATCCCTCGCTGGCCTAAGGCCACCCGTCAGCAGGCGCGGGCCCACAACACCCGCCTGGTGCTGCGCACCATCTACGAGCACGGGCCCCTCAGCCGGGCCGACATCGCCCGCGCCACCCGCCTCACCCGCACCACCGTCTCCGACGTCGTCGCCGAATTGATCCAGCAGGGCCTGGTGGAGGAGGTGGGGACACGGCCCTCCTCCGGCGGCAAACCCCCCATCCTCCTTGGCCTGGTGGATGACGCCCGCTACCTCATCGGGCTGGACCTGGCCAGTGATGCCTTTCGGGGCGCACTGGTCAACCTGCGCGGCCAGGTCCGCCACCAGATCAGCCTCCCCCTGCTCAGCCGGGATGGCGACCGGGCTCTGGAACTGGTCCGGGAGGCCATAGACCAACTCATCGCCCAGGCCGACCGCCCGCTCCTGGGCATCGGCATCGGCACGCCGGGGCTGGTGGATGCCGTGCGAGGGATTGTCTACCAGGCCGTCAACCTGGACTGGCGGGACCTGCCCCTGCGCGCGCTGCTGGAACAGCGGTATCATCTGCCGGTCTACGTGGCCAACGATTCCCACGCCGCCGCCCTGGCCGAGTACTACTTCGGGCGGGAGCGGGACGCGGAAAGCCTGGCCGTCGTCAAAGTGGAACGGGGCCTGGGGGTGGGCATCGTCCTCAGCGGGCGGCTTCTCTCCGGTGATTCCTTCGGCGCCGGGGAGATCGGCCACCTGCGGGTGGTGGACGGAGGGGAGCCCTGCCGGTGCGGCCATACCGGTTGTCTGGAGACGGTGGTCAGCACCCGTGCCCTCCTGCGCCAGGCGGCCGCGATTGCCCAGGGACGCCCCGATTCCCTGCTCCACCGGTGGGCCGAGACACCCGACCAGATTTCCCTGGACGCCGTCCTGGAGGCCTTCCAGGCCGGGGATGAGGCGACGCGCCAGATGGTCCTGCAGATGGGGCGCTACCTGGGGCTCGGCGTCGCCACGCTGGTCAGCGTGCTGGGCATCCGGCACGTGGTGCTGGCCGGCAGCATCACCCGCTTCGGGGAACCGCTGCTGGAGGTTGTCCGCCAGGAAGCGCGCGCCCGCGCCCTGGAACGGGTCGCCGGGGAGGTCCAGGTGGACCTTTCTCCCCTTGACTCCGATGAACTGGTCATCCTGGGCGCCTCCGCGCTGGTCCTGGCCCGCCGCCTGGGGCTGTTCTCGTTGCTGAGAATGTAAAGAAAATTGTAACTGTTCAGCCTCACCCCTCCCCCAGCGGCTTCGCCGCTACCCCCTCCCCTCTCCTGACCTTTGGTCAGGAGAGGGGAGGGGGTGCCGCCGCAGGCGGCGGGGGTGGGGTGAGGAAGCCTGAATAGTTACAGAAAAATCTTCTTCAGGAGGTCCGATGCAATTTTTCACCGTCCCGCCGAACGTCGCTGCGCCGCTGGACCCGGATTTCCGGCCCGCCGCCGTGGCGAACCGTGCCTTCCGCCAGGCGGTGGAGGAGGCCGGGGGCGGTGAACCTCTGGTGCTGGCCCTGGAGCGGCCTGGCGGCGTCGTCTCCCGCCTGGAGACGCGCATCCTCCCGGCGACGCACCCTCAGGCCAGCGCCAACTTCGGGTACGCCGAACGGCTCTTCAAGTTCTTCCTCTGGCAGCGGGGCGGGTTCCGGGCCTGGGTCGGTGGGCCCGAAGCGGTGGGCCGATACCTGCAGGCCTGTTATGCCCCCGGAGGCACCCGCGCCTTTGACCACCAGTTTATGGGCGAGACGGTGTACGGCCGCCCCTTCACCTGGGTCCTCTGCCGGGCCGACGAAGTCCCCCTCGCTCAGGAGCGGTACCAGGCCCTGGGGGGGCACCTGGATGGTTACCGCATCGGCTTTGACCTGGGCGCGTCCGACCGGAAGGTGGCGGCGGTGGCAGACGGCCAGGTCGTCTTCAGCGAGGAGGTCATCTGGGAGCCGACCACCCAGACGGACCCTCAGTACCACTATAACGAGATTCTCCAGGGCCTGCAGCGGGCGGCGGAGCACCTGCCACAGGTGGACGCGGTGGGTGGGAGCGCGGCGGGCGTGTATGTGGAGAACCAGGTGCGCGTCGCTTCCCTCTTCCGGGGCGTCCCACCGGAGCGGTTTGACCAGGTACGCACTCTCTTCCTGCGCCTGGGCCAGACAATGGGCGTCCCGCTGGTCGTCGTCAACGACGGCGAGGTGGCCGCACTGGCCGGCGCAATGTCTCTGGAGACGACGGCGCTCCTGGGGGTCGCCCTGGGCTCCAGCGAGGCCGCCGGTTTTGTGACCCCTGAGGGGCTCCTCACGGACTGGTTGAACGAACTGGCCTTCGCTCCGATAGACTACCGTCTCCACGCCCCCGCCGACGAGTGGTCCGGCGACCGGGGTGTGGGCTCCCAGTACCTCTCCCAGCAGGCCGTTTTCCGGCTGGCGCCGCAGGTGGGCATCCACATCCCGGAGCACCTGACCAAAGCGGAGAAACTGGCCTACGTGCAGGATTTTCTGGAGAAGGGGCACGAGGGGGCCCGTCTCATCTGGGAGACGATGGGCGTCTATCTGGGCTACGCGATGGCCCACTACGCCGACTTTTATCCCCTGCGGCACGTGCTCATTCTGGGACGGTGCACGTCGGGGAGCGGCGGGCGGGTGCTTCTGGAAGCGGCCCGGAACGTACTGCGGACAGAATTCCCGGACCTGGCCGACCGGATAGAGATTCACCTCCCTGATGAGCGAAGCCGCCGGGTGGGGCAGGCCGTCGCGGCGGCCAGTCTGCCGGTGATTCCAAAGATTGTAGCGCAAGATTCATCTTGCGCCACCCTGGAGGGATGATGAACTTCCGCAACCCCACCGCTCAGGTCTTCGTGCCGGACGGGCTTCCCCCGGAGGAGGCCCTGGCCCGGACCACCCACCTGGCCGTCGGCGCCCACCAGGACGACGTGGAGATTCTGGCCGCGGACGGCATTCTCCAGTGCTTCCAGCGCCCCGACCGCTGGTTCTGTGCTGTCGTGGTGACCGACGGGCGCGGTTCCCCGCGCACTGGTCTGTATCAGGACTACACGGACGAAGAGATGCGCGCGGTGCGGATTCGGGAGCAGAAGAAGGCCGCGATAGTGGGGGAGTATGGCGCGCTGGTCCTGCTGGACTGGCCCAGCGCGGCGGTCAAGGACGGGCGGAACCCGGACCCCGTCGCCGACCTGGAGACGGTCTTCCGGCTGGCGCGACCGGAGGTGGTCTACACCCACAACCCTGCCGACAAGCACCCCACCCACGTTGCGGTGGCGCTGCGGACGATTCAGGCCCTGCGGCGCCTCCCGCCGGAGATGCGGCCCCGTCGCCTCTACGGGTGCGAGGTCTGGCGGGACCTGGACTGGCTCCCCGACACGGACAAGGTGGTGCTGGACGTCTCCGCCCGCGAGAACCTGCAGGCCGCCCTGCTGGGGCTCTACGACTCCCAGATTACTGGCGGGAAACGGTACGACCTGGCGACGATGGGCCGCCGTCGGGCCAACGCCACCTACAGCGCGACCCATGAGGTGGACGTCAGCACTGGGGTCACCTTCGCGATGGACCTGACCCCGCTTCTGGAGGACCCCGCGCTGGACGTTGCGGCCTACGTGCGTGGGCTCATTGAGCGCTTCGCGCGGGAGGTGGAAGAGCAGATCACCGGGTTACTCTGATTTTTGGAAGGAGGTGAGCGCATCCGGAGAAAAGAGACCGTCCCACAACCGCATAAACTTCACCTATTACCCAAATCCTATTTTCTAAAAAGGAGGTCAGAAAAAATGCGCAGCAAGGTATGGATTCTCGCTACTGTGGTGAGTGCGCTGGCAATTCTCCTCTCTGCTTGCGCCAAGCCCACTCCCGCTCCGACGCAGCCGCCAGCGCCGCAGCCTACCCAGCCGCCAGCCCCCCAGCCCACCCAGCCCCCGGCGGCGGAGAAGGTCACCATTCAGGTGATGGTGGTGGACTACATCCCCGACAAGACCGACAAGTGGCTGGAGGAGGAGGTGGTCCCGGCCTTCCAGAAGGAACACCCCAACATCAACGTGGAGTTCGTCTACGTGAACTGGGGGACGCTGGACGAGACGGTCCAGGGCTACTTTGCGGCCGGTGAGGGCGCCGACATCCTCAACCTGGGCTCCGAGTACGTGGCGGAGTACGGCGACCGGCTGGCGCCGCTGGGCCAGTACTTCAAGGATTGGCCGGACTGGGCCCAGTTCCTCCCCGGTACGCTGGACACGGTGATGTGGGAAGGGGAGCCGCGCGGCCTGCCCTGGCTGACCGCCCCGCGCGCCTACATGTGCCGCACCGACATCCTGAAGGATGTCGGCTGGGACCACGTGCCCACGACCTTCGCCGAGATGGTGAAACTGGCGGGCGATGCCACCATTGTGGAGGGTGGAGCGCTCAAGCGCCAGGGCTTCACCCCGCTGGATGACTGGCAGGAGTACATCTCCCTCATCTGGACGCTGGGCGGCTCTATCTACAAGGACGACGGCAGCCCCAACTTTGACAGCCCCGAGGCGAAGGCCGCGCTCCAGTTCATGTACGACCGGCGTCGGGCCGTGCTGCCCAACGAGCAGACCGCCGGCCTGCCGGAGACGACCGGGGCCCTGCTGGCCTCCGACCTGGTGGCCTGCCAGTGGGGCAACCTCTGGGGCGCCCCGGCGACCAGCGACCCCATCTGGGAGAAGATTGAACTCTTCCCCGGCTTCACCCACCCGGACTTCCCCAAGAGCAAGCCGGTGGTCCAGGTCTTCAACGACTGGCTGGCCATCCCCGCCTACTCCAAGCACATCCCCGAGGCAGTGGAGTTCCTGAAGTTCCTGGGCTCCGCTGAGAACCTGAACACCTACAACTCTCACTTCGGCTCCTTCCCGCCTCGTAAGGATGCCTGGTTCGGCTATGTGGAGAAGGACACCGTGATGAAGAAGATGGGCGAACTGATGAGCCAGTACGGCGTCGGTTTCGCCGACATCCGGGAGACGGCCCAGTTCCGCGACGTCCTGATGGCGGAGATGCCGCTCTACTTCACTGACGCCCAGGACCTGGACACCACGCTGAAAAACATCCAGGAGAAGTACACCCAGATTCTGCGGGACGCCGGGCGTCTGCCGTAAACTCTTCGCATCCTCCCGCAGGCGCCCCGGCCTGCGGGAGGATGCTCCCGGATAGATGACCATGAACCCAAAACTCTACACCTTTCTCTGGGCTGTGGCGACGGTCATCTTCATCATCCTCTCCAGCCTGGCCGTCGCGTCGGTGGCGAAACTCATCGCCCGCTGGCGAGGGAAGAACCAACTCTACCAATCCCGCACCTTCGCCGGGTACTTCTTCGCCTCGCCCTGGATTGTAGGGTACATCATCTTCGTCATCGGCCCCACGCTGGCCTCCCTGTACTGGAGTTTCACCCGCTTCAAACTCCCCGAACCGCCCGTCTGGGTCGGGCTGCAGAACTACATCCAGTTGCTGACCACCGACGACCAGTTCCGGGTCTCCATCCTGAACTCCATCTACGTCACCCTCTTCGGCCTGCCCCTCCAGTTGGCGACGGCGCTGGTCCTGGCGTTGCTCCTGTACCGAAGACTGCCGGGAGAACAGGTCTTCCGGATGATTTACTACCTGCCGGTGATGCTGGCGGCGAACTCGGCGATGCTCATCACCTGGCGGCTGGTGCTGAACCCCAATAACGGCATCCTGAACACGCTGATCCGTATGGTGGAGAGCGTTTTCCCCTTCCTGGTGCCGGTCCGTCAGGTGGTGGTCTGGTTCACCGAACTCACCAACGCGGCCTTCCTGGGCCTCCAGCGCGGGGATTTCAACCTGTTGCAGCAGACGGTCGCGCGAGGTCTCCCCGGCCCGGACGTGATGCCCCTCTGGCACCAGAGCCAGTTGTGGTCCAAGCCTGCCATTATCTTCATCGGGGTCTGGAGTTGCGGGGCGATGATGATGATTTACCTGGCGGCCCTCTGTAGCGTCCCGACCCATCTCTACGAAGCGGCGCTGGTGGACGGGGCCAATGGCTGGCAGCGCTTCTGGCGCATCACCTTCCCGATGATTTCCCCCGCCACGTTCTACAACCTGGTCGTCGGCATCATCGCCACCCTGCAGATTTTTGAGCAGTCCTACGTCCTCACCGACAACGGCGGGCCGGCCCAGTCCACCTACTTCGTCGCCTATTACCTCTGGCGGTCCACCTTCCGGTTCAACAAAATCGGCTACGGCGCGGCCATGTCGTGGATTTTGCTGGTCCTCATCCTGGTGCTGACCCTGATCCAGTTCCGGCTGGCGAACCGGTGGGTCTACTACGAGTATGAGGAGGCGTGAGAATGCGGAAACCCAACCGGCGCGAACCGTTCCTGTCCCGCAAAGTCCGCCAGGCGTTCAGCAACGGTATCGTGTACCTGCTCCTCCTGGCGGGCAGCGGTTTTATGCTCTTCCCCCTCTTCTGGATGCTCTCCACATCCCTCAAGACAATGGAAGAGGCCAACTCGCCCCGCATCACCTGGTGGCCCGCGCAGCCGCAACTGGACGCGTACCGTCAGGTGCTGACGGATTCCCGCTGGCTTCTCTACTTCTCCAACTCCGCGTTCGTCACCACACTGGCGGTGCTGGGGACGCTGGTCTCGGTGGCGGCCGTCGCCTACGCCTTCAGCCGCATCCAGTGGCCGGGGCGCAACATCGTCTTCTTCCTGATGCTCTCCACCCTGATGCTCCCGTACCAGACTACCCTGGTGCCCCAGTACGTGATGTTCAACAAAATCGGGTGGGTGGGGACGTACAACCCCATCATTATCCCCGGTTTCTTCGCGGGCGGCGCCCTTTACATCTTCCTCCTTCGCCAGTTCATGCTGGGATTGCCGAAGGAACTGGACGAGGCGGCGCTGATTGACGGGGCCAGCCACTTCCAGATTTGGTGGCACATCATCCTGCCGTTGTGCAAGCCCGCGCTGGCAACCATCGCAGTCTTTCTCTTTGTAGGGAACTGGAACTCCCTCCAGGCGCCGCTCATTTACCTCCAGCGGACCAATATGTACACCCTCCCGGTCGTCATCGCCAACCTCATCAATCCCCAGGTGCGGGTGCAGCCCTGGCCCCTCATTATGGCCGCCTCCGCGCTGACCATGATCCCGCTGGTCATCGTCTTCTTCTTCACCCAGCGCTACATCCTGGAGAGCGTCGCGCTGACGGGAACGAAGGGATGAACGGCCGCCGCTTCAGAAGATGTCCGAAGTGCCAGGCACTTCAAAAGTGCCTGGCACTTACCCTTGTCGCCGCGATGGGTGGAACGTTTCTCCTCTCCGGTTGCCGCCCGTCGGAACCGTCCCGGCGGGAATTCCGCATCGTCGGCTACGCGACGGCCTGGTCCGGGCGGACGCGCGAGATTCCCTTTGACTACCTGACCCACGTCCACTACGCCTTTCTCCTCCCCCATCCGCGCGGCGACGGGAGTCTGCTGCCCATCCAGAACCCGGACAAACTGAAGAACCTGGTCGCGGCGGCGCACGAGCACGGGGTGAAAGTGCTCATCTCCGTCGGCGGGTGGAACGAAGGAAACGACCTGGGGTTTGAGACACTGGCGGCCAATCCGGAGACGATTCAGGCCTTCGCGGAGAACCTGACGGCCTTCTGCGACGCCTACGGGCTGGATGGGGTGGACATAGACTGGGAGTATCCTGACCCCGGGGAGTCGGCGCGGAACTACGGGGCGATGATGCGGGTGCTGAGCCAGGAGATGCACGCCCGGGGGCGCCTGCTGACGGCGGCGGTGGTCGCCCAGGGGCCCCTGGCGGAGGGGATTCCCGACGAGGTCTTCGGGTATGTGGACTATCTGGGCATTATGGCCTACGACGGCGGGGACGGCCCCCAGCACTCCCCTTACGAGCACGCCGTGGCCGCGCTGGACTACTGGCTGGGGCGGGGGCTTACGCCGGAGAAGGCGGTCCTGGGCATCCCCTTCTACGGGCGGCCCAAATGGCTGGAGTACCGGGCACTGGTCTCCCTGGACCCGGGCGCGCCCCAGAAGGATGTGGTGACAGTGGACGGCGTTCCCGTGTACTACAACGGCATCCCCACCGTCCAGGCCAAGACGCGGCTGGCGCTGGAGCGGGCGGGCGGGGTAATGGTCTGGGAGTTATCGCAGGACGCGGCCGGCGAGGCGTCGCTCCTGGGGGCGATTTATCGGGTGGCGCGAGGGGCGCCATAGTTCTTGCCCGCCGTTAAAGGCGGCAGGCTCCGTTGCAAAGTCCAACTCGGGCCGAGGCCTTCGGGGCTCAGCAATCCCCCGCAGGTCTTCCCTGAATCAGCCCGACGGTAAACCGTCGGGCTGATTGTACCGGCCTGGCGGCCGGCGCTACTGGCCCGACGGTCGGCGCTACACTGACCTGCGGGCCAGATACAGGATGGCCTCCAGCACGCCCCCGCCGATGGCCAGCGCCTTGTCCGAGATGGTGAAACAGTGGGAAACGACGGCCCGGGGGTCCACATCCCCCACCTTCATCCCCGCGGGGACGGCCAGCCCGTCGTGGAGCAGGCCCCGCAGGACGCCGTCCAGTTGGGAGACCACGGGGGTGTCGTCCACGTAGGCGACCACCTCCCCGGCCCGCACCCGGTCGCCGATGGCGCGGATGGACCGGAAGACGCCCGCCACCGGCGCGCGCAGGACCCGCCGCGCGCTCTCCCCGCCCACCTCACCGGGAACGCCCGTATCCGGCTCGGCGCTCCCCTCCAGAATGACTCGCCCCAGGTTGTGGCCCCGGTTGGTCTCCACTACCGCGTGGCAATCTACCCCCGCGACAAACCCCGGCCCCAGCGCGACGACAATGGGCGCGTCGGTGATGCGGGTGCCGGTGTTCTGCTTGGCCATGATGGCGTCCACCACTGCCAGGGGGCGCAGGCGCGCGACCCACTCCGTCTGCGGGTCCACGACGACGGGGACCTCATCGGCATCCCAGGCGGCCCGGATGCCGGCCTCGTTCTCCACAAGCCGCGCGGTCACCCCGTCCACGGTGATGGCTCCCTCGTAGACCGCCGAGGCGAAAGCCACGGTGCGGCGGATGACGGTGGGCTGAGGGGTTTCGGTGACCAGGACGCGGAAGCCGCAGCGGTGCAGCCGCCAGGCGACACCTGTCCCCAGGTCGCCGCCGCCCTTGACGATAATAATGGGATTTTGTTGTTTTGCTGGCGGCTTCGCCGCCAGCAAAACAACAAAAGGTTTATCGCTCATAGCACGTCTGGTAGTCGGCGCCGATGATCAGCCGGAAGCCGTAGGCGGTGCCCCAGTTGGGCTGATAGGAGACCCGCTCGTCGGGAATCCCGAACATCCGCTTCAGGTCCTCCACCCCCGTCCCTTTCGCGTGCTCCCGGAAGACGATGAGCATCGTCTGGGGGTAGTCCCGCCGGTCGGGCGGACCGACAACCGCCGGGAAGCCCGCCCGGACCAGCCGGTCGGCCGCCAGCAGGTCCCAGTCCGGGTTCATCGTCCCGTTCCAGACCTCCACCGGCAGGAAGGTGCGGGTCAGGCGGCCCTCAGGGGGCGGCGCCATAGCCTCCGCCAGCATCGGCTCTATGACCTCCCACCGGGGCAGGAAGACATTACCGCCCCATGGGGTCACCCAGGGTGTCACGTGCTGGGGGCCGATGTTGTAGTAGCGGATGTTCTGCTCCTGCAGGAAGAACGCCACCCGGGCCAGTTCCAGCACCGTGGGCAGGTCCAGATTGGTCACGAACATGCTCTGGAACTGGTCCCACAGGGTGGGAATCTGCGCCAGCCAGCCGCCGTCCCGGATTTTGTGCCAGATGGCCTGCAGGACCTGCTGCTGGCGACGCTCCCGGGAGAAGACGTTGGTGGTCATCCGGGAACGGGCGTACCAGAGGGCATGTTCGCCGTCCAGATGGTGGACGCCCGGCTCCAGGGTGAAGATGGGGTACTGCCCGCTGGCATCGGGATAGGGCCAGTGGTCGCTCAGGCGGCAGTGGACGGGGACGTCTATCCCGCCCAGCGCGTCCACGATGCCGATGAGGCCGTCAAAGTCGGTGCGGACGTAGTAGTCGGCGCGGATGCCCAGGTTGTAGAGGAGCGTATCCCGCAGGTTGCCCCACCCGCCGCCGGGGTAGCCGGTGGCCTCGCCGTGGTAGTCGGCCATGTTGATGCGGTTCATCCCGTCGCCGGGGATGTAGACGTAGAGGTCGCGCGGGATGGAGATGACGGAGACGACGGCCCGAGTCCGCTGGATGGAGACGATGTGGATGGCGTCGGTGTGCCACTCCGTCCAGGTGGGGCGCTTGTCGCTGCCCAGGACGACGATGTTGACGGCGTCCGCGGCGACGGGGATGGGATTGACGGGCGTCGGGATGGCGGCGTCGGGCGGCGCGTTGGGGTCGGGCGTGGGCATCGGGAAGGGCGAGGGAACCACCAGGGTGCCCGGCGGCGCAGGGAAGACAAGGGTCGGGCGCGGGGTGGGGGTGGGTGTGGCGGTCGGCGTCGGCGACGGTGTCGGCGTCCGGGTGGGGGTCGGCGTTGGGGTGGCCGTCGGGGTGGGGGTCGGCGTCGCCGTCGGCGTGGGGGACGGGGTAGCGGTGGGCGTCGGCGTCGGCTCGGGGGTGGGGGTGGGCTGCCGCCCGGCGGCGACAAAGGTGTAGCCCACCAGCCCCGCTCCGATCAGCCAGAGGAGCAGGAATCCGGTCACAGCACAGCCCTGCAGGGCGGCCCAGTTGGTGCGACGGCGTTTCATACGGTACGGTTTTCATTTGAACCGCAAAGAACGCAAAGGACGCAAAGATTTTGATTTTTGACTCCACTGCAAAAAGGGTTCTTTATCGCAGAGACCGCAGAGTACGCAGAGCAATATTAAAGAAAATCTCTGCGCTCTCCGCGTTCTCTGCGATGAGTTTTTGCAGTGAACTCATTTTTGACTTCACTGCAAAAAGGGTTCTTTATCGCAGAGACCGCAGAGGACGCAGAGCATTATTAAAGAAAATCTCTGCGCTCTCCGCGTTCTCTGCGATGAGTTTTTGCAGTGAACTCATTTTTGACTTCACTGCAAAAAGGGTTCTTTATCGCAGAGACCGCAGAGTACGCAGAGCAATATTTATTAAAGAAAATCTCCGCGCTCTCCGCGTTCTCTGCGATGAGTTTTTGCAGTGAACTCATTTTTCTTTGCGCTCTTTGCGCCCTCTGCGGTTTTTATGGGCTTCGGGTCCGCGCGACCTGTGCGGCGTAGTCGGCCAGTTGCCGCTCTATCTCCGCCTCGTCCCAGCCCAGACGGGGGGCCATGACCTCCGCGACGGCCCGCGCCCGGCCCAGTCCACCGTCCCGGGCATCGTAGATGACGTGGGTGCGGCGAATCAGCACGTCGCTGAGGGTGAGCGCCATTTCGTGCCCAACGGCGTAGAGGGCCTCCGCCAGCAGGTACGGCAACCCCGGTACGATCGGTTCGCCCAGCACCGGGTTCTCCTCCACGTAGCCCAGAATCCAGCGGGCATCCCCACCGTAGGTCTCCACCAGGTGGCGGGCCACCCGTTCGTCCACCAGTTCCATTTCCACCGACTCTATCTGCGCGCCCTCCAGCGGTTCCTGGGTCCGGCATCCAGACCGGGCGTAGACGCCCATTTCGGCCAGCCGCTTCTGGACCCGGTCGGTCAACTCTTCGGCCATGCGGCGGGCGGTGGTCAGTTTGCCGCCGGTGATGGTCACCAGTCCCGAAGGGCTCTCCACGATGACGTGGGTGCGGGAGACCGCCGAAGGATGGCCCGGCGCGGCCACCAGGGGGCGCAGTCCGGCGAAGGTGCTGACGATGTCCGCCTCCGTGATGCGGGCGCCGGGGAAGAGGTGGTTGACCGCCTCCAGCAGGTATTCCACGTCGCCCCGGTCGGCGGCGGGGTTGTCTATGTCGCCCGGATAGTCGGTGTCGGTGGTGCCGATGAGGGCGAAGTCCTTCCAGGGGATGACGAACATGTGGCGGCCGTCGCGCGGAGAGGTGAAGATGACGGCGTGGTGGGTGGGGAGACGGTCGCGCGGGATGAGGAGATGGATGCCTTTGGTGGGACGGAGCATCGGGCGGACGGTGGGGTCGTCCAGGGCCCGGATGCGGTCGGCCCAGACGCCGGTGGCGTTGACGACGACGCGGGCCCGGACTTCTATCTCCCGCCCGGTATGGCCGTCCACCACCTGCGCGCCGACGATGCGCCCTCCCGCCTTCATCAGGCCGACAACGGGGGCGTAGTTGACCACCCCGGCGCCGTGGAGATGGGCAGCGCGGGCCATGGTCAGGGTGAGACGGGCGTCATTGACCTGGGCGTCGTAGTAGCGGCCTGCGCCGATCAGGCCCCGTCCGCCGATCAGGGGCTCCCGTCGGGCCGCCTCTTCGGGGGAGAGCCAGCGGTGGTTCTGGACGTTGCGGAAGAGGCTGAGGGCGTCGTAGAGGGTGAGGCCTATGCGGAGTTTCCAGGCGGGGGGCCGCTGCCCGGCGTAGAGGGGGTAGAGGAAGGCCAGGGGGCGGACCAGGCGGGGGGCGATGCGGCGCAGGATGCGCCGTTCGGTGCAGGCGTCAAAGACCAGGCGGAACTCGCCGTATTCCAGGTAGCGGATGCCGCCGTGGACCAGGCGGGTGGAGCGGCTGCTGGTGCCGACGGCGAAGTCCCCCCTCTCCACCAGCGCGGTGCGGAAGCCGCGCAGGGCCGTATCGCGCGCGATGGCTGCGCCGGTGATGCCGCCGCCGATGACCAGGACGTCAAAGGTCTCGTCGGCCAGACGGTCCAGGTTCTCCTGGCGCGCGGTGACGGAGAAGGGGCGGTGGTTGGACGGGAGAGTGGACTCCAGGGTTGACCTCCGCGAAATAAAATAATTTACGTCATGTGCAACTTCAACTGATGGATGGGTAGCAAGCGGCTTCTGACCCCTCCTCATCCTCCCGGCCCCCTTCTCCTCCCCGAAACGGGGAGGAGAAGGGGGAGGAAAGGAGGGGTTTGAGGCGGGCGGCGCAGCCGCCCGCCTCAAACCCTTCTCAATTCCCCCCTCCCCGCGCCGCGCAGCGGCAGCGGGGAGGGGGGAAGGGGGGAGGGGCAAACTGGCGTAACGCCCCAAAGGGCTCCAAATACCTATGGGAAAAACAAGTTGCACATGGCGTAATTTTTGTTGCGGCGGCCTGGCCGCCGCAACAAAAATTATTCCTCCCCAGGCAGCAGGACACCCGGGTTCATAATGCCGGTGGGGTCCAGGGTGGCCTTGACGGCCTGCAGGACTTTCAATCCTACCGGGCCGGCCTCTTCCCGGAGCCAGCGGGCGTGGTCGCGGCCGATGCCGTGGTGATGGCTGAGGGGGCCTCCAGCGGCGAGGATGGCCTCCGTCGCCGCTTCCTTCACCGCCCACCACTGGGCAATCTCCTCGCCGGGCACCTGACGGCCCAGGAAGGTCGTGTAGAGGGAAGCCCCCCAGGGATAACTGTGGGAGACGTGGGTCATCACATAGCCGGGCCCGCCGCCGGTATTCCGGATGGCCGCCCGGATGGCCGCCGTCATCGCCTCGTAGAGGTGGAGCAGGTTGGACCAAGTGGTGGCGGTCTCCAGCGTGTCCACCATGACGCCGACGCCCAGAAGGGTGTCCCGCAGGTAGGGCTGGGCGAACCGTTCCCGTTTCCAGGATTCGCCGACGCTGCGGCCCAGGGGCAGGCCGCCGTGGTCCCGGCAGATTTCGGTCGCCCGGCGCCAGCGGGGGCGGACATCATCGGGGGTGCCGTCGTAGCCCAGGAGCAGGAAGCAACTGCCACCGGTCAGGCTGTGGCCCTTCCAGGCCAGGTACTTTTCCGTGGCCCGGTCTATGAGGGCCCGCAGGCCGGAGTGAGCGTGGGCCAGTACGGCGAAACCGGCGGTCTCCTCCGGGTCGGAGAGGCGGGCGATGGTGGGGCAGGGGCCCTGCTGCATCAGGTCGCGCAGCGCGGCCACCGCTTCGTCCAGCCGGTGGAAGAGGAATCCCCGGTAGTCCTGGACTTCGGGGCGGGGGCAGATGCGCATCGTCGCCTGGGTGATGACGCCGCAGGCCCCCTCCGAGCCGACCAGAATCTCCAGCAAACTGGGGCCGGTGGCGCTGGCGGGGACGTCGCGCGTCTCTATGAGGCCCACCGGGGTGACCACCTGGACCGCCTGGGTCATGTGCTCTATCTTCCCGTAGCCGGTGGACGTCTGACCGGCGCCCCGGGTGGCAATCCAGCCGCCGAGGGTGGAGAACTCAAAGGACTGGGGGAAGTGGCCCAGGGTGAAGCCCTGCGCGTTCAGTTGGGCCTCCACCTCGGGGCCGGTCGCGCCGGCCTGGATGCGGGCGGTCCGGGAGACGGGGTCTACGGAGATGACCCGGTCCAGCCGGGCCAGGTCCAGGCTGATGGCGGGGCGGTCGTCTGGGGGCGGCTCCACGGCCCCCAGGACCGTGCTGCCACCCCCGAAGGGGATGATGAGGATGTCCCGGTCGGCGGCCCAGGCGACAATCGCCGCCACCTGCCCCTCGTCGGCGGGGTAGACGACGGCATCCGGGGGGTTGGGGACAACGCCGGCCCGCACGCGCACCAGGTCCCGGTAGGCCTTGCCGCAGGCGTGCTCCACGCGGGCGCGCAGGTCCAGCCGGACCGCCTCTTCTCCGACCAGTCGGCGCAGCGAGGCCAGGACCGGGTCGTCCAGGCGGGACGGTCGGAGTTGGATAGATTCCAGCGGGACTGGCGGGCGTTCTGTCAGGTCATCGGGCAGTTCCAGCCAGGCCCGCAGGGTCGGCCAGAATTGGGGCCGGTTTTCCAGGGGGTAGGAACGGTCCAGTGTCCCCCAACCCCACCAGCGCAGGTTTGGGATGTCCATCAGATTTCGCAGGCGGGAAGTTCGCAGGTACGGGAATGGACCACCTGGATGCCGCCGCCCAGACTCTTCATCGCGTCCACCAGCGCCTCTTCGGAGACGTCGGCCACGCGGAGGATGAGGAGACTGGTGGACGGGTCCTCGCCCATCGCGGTTCCCAGGGAGATGATGTTGCCGCCGATTTCGGCGATTTTTCCGGTCACGCGGGCCAGGACGCCCTTCTGGTCGGGGACGGAGAGGGTGATGCGGATACCGTTCTGGCGGGCGCCGAAGAGTTCCAGCATCACCTTGAAGATGTCCGTCTCGGTGATGATGCCGACCAGTTTGTCATCCCGCATCACGGGGAGGCCGCCGATTTTGCGGTCGGCCATAATGCGGGCCGCTTCCTCAATGGGGGTGTCCTCGGTCACCGTGACGACGTCGCGGGTCATGATGTCCCGCATTTTGACTTTGGAGAGGAGGTAGGGAATTTCGTAGATGCTCAGGGTGGTCGCCGGGGAGGGGGAGGCCCGCAGAAGGTCCAGTTCGGTGACGATGCCCACCAGTTTCCCGTGCTTATCCAGCACCGGGAGGCGGCGGATTTTCTCTTTGCGCATCAGTTCCAGCGCTTCGGGGAGGGAGGTCTCCTCGGTCACCGTGATGGGGCGTTTGGTCATTCGTTCGCCGACTAACATAGGGTGCCTCCTTTTGGTGGTTTTCGCGTAACTGTTCAGCCTCACCCCTCCCCCAGCGGCTTCGCCGCTGCCGCCGCAGGCCTCGGCCCGAAGGGCCTTCGGCCCGAGGGTGGCGGGGGTGGGGTGAGGAAGCCTGAATAGTTACGTTTTCGCCACCATTATACCCGGTATGGGGTTTCCTGGCAAATAGGATGACTTTGTAGGACAACTGCGAGCAGTTGTCCTACAAAGTTGGAACAGATCCCCCGGATACCGAATCCACCAGAGCGACGAAGCGGTCAATGTCGGCGCGGATGGCATCCAGACCCTGCCTCCAGAAGTGGGGGGTGCGGATGTCTATCCCGAAGCGGGCCGCCAGCGTCGCAGCGTCGGCCATCCCGGTGGAGGAGAGCAGGTCATCGTACCGGGCGCGGAAGGAATCCGGGTCCTGGCGGTATTGGGCGTAGAGGCCCAGGCCGAAGAGCAGGCCGAACATGTACGGGAAGTTGTAGAAGGAAACGTCGGCGCTGTAGTAGTGAGGTTTGGCCGCCCACATATACGGGTGGAGGGCATTCGGGTCCAGACCGTCCCCGTATGTCTTCCGCTGGGCCTCCGTCATCGCCTGGCAGAGTTCCTCGGGGGTCAGTTCCCGCTGCTGGCGTCCCTCAAAGACGCGGGACTCAAACAGGAAGCGGCTGGTAATATCCACCACCACCTGACAGGCGTTCTGCAGGTCCGCTTCCAGAATGGCCAGTTGTTCCTTTTCGTCCGCCTGGGCCAGTGCGGCCTCTTTCACAATCGTTTCGCAGAAGATGCTGGCGGTTTCGGCGAGCGTCATCGGGGTGAAGCGCTGGACCATCGTGCGCGGGGCCAGGTTCAGGTTGTGGTAGGCGTGCCCCAGTTCGTGGGCCAGGGTGCTCATCTTGCCGAAGGCCGCCTTGTAGGGGAATCCAGGCCGGGATACAGACGACTGACGTCCCAGCGGGGTAACGGTTCCATGATGGGGCCTCCTGGTAAGATGGTTGAAGCGGGGCTATTATACGCGCGGGCTGGCAGGATGCAAGTTCCGGGCTGGCAGGACAACCGCGATCAGTTGTCCCGCAATTCTGGGACACGCCCCTGTCAGGGTGCGTGATTGTCTACTTTTCGGAATGGGATATAATTGGGGTTGTATTCAGGCGGTGACTGGAAGTCACCTTTCGGGCCTGCGGACAGTGGTCGGCCTTCGCCGACCTCACCCCACCCCCGGCGGCTGCGCCGCCACCCCCTCCCCTCTCCCGCCGGAGCGGGAGAGGGGAAGGGGTTGGGGGAGGGGTGAGGGCCAGGCCGATACCCCTCGGGCCGAGCCCTCGGGGCGAGGCCCGGCACGAAGTGCCCAGAGAGGACGATTTCAATCGGCCTATGGTTACCCTCATTCGCCGGTGAGTGACATGCGCCGCAAAAGAGCATCTGTTTCCCGTAGCCAGCGCATATTCTGGATCATGAGCATCCTGGTGGTGGCCAGCATGGCCATCGGCCTGATGGTTTCCTTCACACCCCGGACGCCGCGTGGAGTGGAGACGCCGACTCCCACCGCGCCGGTCCTCCTTACCCCCACTCGCCCAACGACGCCGTTCTGAACCGTTGAATTCCCAGGAATGGGTGGGGTTTTGCGGTCTGGGCGTGGAAATTGCCGCCTGCGCTCCCGTCTTGGTTTTTCAGACACGCCCTCAGCCCATTCTGGCTTTGAGGAGTCCTTATGGGAATTCTGGACCCGCTCTATAACCTGCTCGGCACGGGACCCGGTGCCTTTGTCTACCACCTGCTGATTCTGCTGGCCCTGGAGGGAGCCGCCGGTATCGCCCTGGTGGAGTACCGACATACCCGAAATCCCGACCAGCGGCGCTTCCTGATCGCGTTTACGGTCGTCCTGCTTCTGCGGGTCCCTCTCCTGGTCCTGGGGCCTCAGGGCTACAACTTCCTGGCCCCCCTTCTCTACGCGCTGGAGGTCGCCAGCCTGACGGTGATGAGTTGGGCATTCCTCTCCCCTCTGATCGGACGGCGGGCAGGACGGTGGTTCCTGATCATTCAGTCAACGGCGATTCTGGGTGTTACCCTCCTGTTCTTCCCTCTCTGGTATCCTCTGGCCCGCTCTGTCCCCTTCTTTGAGTACACCGCTTTCTGGCAGCAGGCCATCTGGGACCTCTGGGCAACCCTGCTGGCCATCTTCACTGGCCTGTACCTGCTCCTGCAACGGCGACGGGTAGAGTATCTGCTGCCAGGCATCGCTTTTCTGATCATCGCTCTGGGTAACGGGTTGGTGGCACTGGACCAGACGGGGTTGGGCCGGCTGGTCAATCTCTTTGGCTATCCCCTCATCTCCGTCGTCGTGTACCGCGCGGCCCTTCAGGACCTCTGGTCCTACCGGCAGGAACTGCAAACTCTGAGCGAACGCTCCCTGCAGCAGACGCAAGAACTGCTTTCCCTGTTAGGGGTCAGCCAGGCACTCAGTGCGTCCCTGGAACTGGAACCGGTCCTGAAACAGGTCGCGGAGCACATCGCCCAGGCACTGGATGCTGACCGGGTAGCAGTCCTGCTGCGACCGGCAGAAGGACCGGTAGACCTGTCCGAGGCAGAGGTCCCTGAGCGATTGCGTCTGATGACCCTGTATGCTCCCCTGACCGGGCACATGCCGTTGCCCGATCCCGTTGACGTCCCATTGGACCAATATCCTCTTCTGGCCCACGCCGTCCGCAGGCGACGGCACCTGATTCTGCACCCCCATCGCCCGCAGCCGGACCTGCAATCTCTCTACGACCTCTTGCAGAATCCGAAGGGAGGGACGGTAATCGTGCAACCCATGGTCCGGAGGGACCGGGTGATGGGGGTTCTCCTCATCGTGAACGATCACCAACCAACCCCTTTTGAGAGCCGGGATATCCGTCTATGCGAATCCATCGGGGCCCAGATGGCGGCCGCGATAGAGAACGCCTATCTGTACCGCCGTCTGGAGCAGGAGGTCCAGCGCCTGGAGCAGGCGCTCCGGGAGCGGGAGCGCGAGGCTTCGCTGCGGGAAGCGATTCTGGAGAGCACGACCGAGGGGATCATTGTGACCGATGAGCAGGGAGTGGCCATCCGGCTGAACGCGGCGGCGGAGCGCATCCTGGGGGTTCCCCGAGAACGGCTACTGGGCCGCCCCGTTCAGCCAGCGCTGGAAGCCGTCGCCGCGCAACCTCTGGAGGTGATGGCACTCCTCCAGTCGCCGCTTCACACCCTCTTTGAACTGGAGGGGAAACGGATTGCAGTCAGTGCGGCGCCCGTCCGACTCCCCTCCGGCGAGCACCTGGGCACGGTGGCCGTCCTGCGGGATGTCACCCGGGAGGTCCAGGCCGAGAACTCCAAACGGGAATTCATCGCTCACGTCTCTCACGAACTCCGGACCCCCCTGACCGCCATCCTGGGCTACAGCGAGGCGCTCTACAGCGGCATGGTGGGCCCGCTATCCCCCACCCAGGCCACCTTTCTCCACATCATCCACGACAACGCCCGCCGGCTGGTCGCGATTGCCAACAATCTCATCGCTGTTGCCGAAAGCGAGCGGGGACGCCTGGAACTGAATTACGCCCCTACCGACCTGGCCCTGCTGGTCGGCGAGGTCCTGGAATCCTTCGTTCCCCAGATGAAGGCGCGACAACTGGAGTGGCGGCTGGAAGTGGCGGATGATGTACCCCTGGCAGAAGTAGACCCGCTGCGCATCCGACAGGTGGTGAGCAATCTGCTCAGCAACGCGGTCAAATTCACCTATCCGGGGGGTCGGGTAACGGTGGGGCTGGCCGCGGTGCCGGAACCGGATGGGGCCCCTCCCCAGTTCTGCCGCCTCTGGGTTCAGGATACCGGCATCGGTATTCCGCTGGAGGAACAATCCCGGGTATGGGAACGGTTCTACCACACCGATGACCCGCTGCGGATGGCCGCGGGAGGCATGGGGGTGGGACTCTCCATCGTCAAGTCCCTGGTAGAGGCACACGGGGGGCGCGTCTGGCTGGAATCCGCTCCGGGGCAGGGGAGCACCTTCACCGTCCTGCTGCCCATTCGCCGGCCCCCATCACCGGCCACCGCAGAAATCGCGGCAGGCGAGTACCCCTCTATAGAAGAGGCACTGAGGGAGCCCTGAGGGCCCCAACCCTGCTCAGCGGACCCGCCGGATGACCATCACGACCTTGCCCTGAATTTGCACCTGGCGGGGGTCGTCTATGTAAATGGGTTCCATGGTGGGGTTGGCGGGCTGAAGACGCACCCGGCCCCCTTCCCAGTAGACCCGCTTCAGGGTCGCCTCCTCCCGGTCCCGCAACCAGACGGCGGCCATTTCCCCGTTTGCTACCTCCTCGGCGGGGCGCATAATGACGATGTCGCCGTCGTGGACCATCGCATCTATCATGGAATTCCCCCGGACGCGCAGGGCGTAGAGGTCCTGGGGGTCTCCCACGATGCTGCGCGTTAACTCAATGGTCTCCTCCACACCCAGCAGGGAGAAATCGGAGGAGGGGACGGGGATCGGTTCACCCGCCGCGATGTCACCCAGGAGGGGAACAGAGACAATCTCGCCGAGTCCCAACCCTCGCGCACCGGCCGCTGTGAGACGGATGCCCCGGGAAGAGCGAGGGTCCCGTTCTATCCACCCCGCCTGCTCCAGCCGTTTCAGGTGGTAATCCACCACCGAGGTGGAAGAAATCCCCAGTTCCCGGGCAATATCCCGGACGGTGGGAGGATAGCCCCGTTCCTGGATGAAATCCCGAATGCACTCCAGGATGCGTTGCTGTTGGTCCTCCAGGACTGCCGGCTGTGCGTTCATTCCCGCCTGCCTCCTGTTCGGAATGTGCCACGAATTTCACGAATTTGCATAACTGCCTACCCAAGAACCGTTTCATAAAAACCACGAAGGACACGAAGGCCGCACAAAGGGCACGAAGGATGATGTTTTATCTCTTTGTGTCCTTTGTGAGTCCTTTGTGCCCTTTGTGGTAGGTAATTACGAATTTGCACGAATTTTTAACTTTTTATTTTAAATTCGTGTCATTCGTGGCAGAAATATTATAAACGAACATCCGTTCGGTGTCAAATCCGATGGTGCTGAATTCGCCTGCGTTCATCCCCATCCGCCGACTTCTCGTACTGGTCGGGATGTGCGGCGCACTGATGGCCTGCCTGCCACTGACGCCTTCGCCCTCTCCCACCCCGGCGACCTCCACTCCCCGTCCCCTGCCCACCGCCGCGCCGATGGAGACGCCCGTCCCTCCGGACGCCCTCTCCCTGGCCCCCTGGTACGCCATCTCGTTGACGGTGGACATCGCCCGTTCACAAGTGACCGGCGAACAACAGGTTCTCTACACCAACACCGAGGGGGTCCCCCTGCGCGACCTCTACCTCCGCCTCTTCCCCAACACCCCCGGCTACGGCGGCGAGATGAGGGTGAGTTCCATCCGCCTGAACGGGAAGCCCGCCAGCCCGGAGGTCCGCCTGGGCGGGTCGGCCCTGCGCCTGCTCCTGAACCCGCCCCTGGCCCCGCTGGAGACCGTCACCCTCAGCATGGCCTTCACCGCCGCCGTCCCCCTGACCGACGGGATAGACTACGCCCAGTTCTCCTACGTGCGCGGCGTGATGGCTCTGCCCGAGGTCTACCCCCTGATCCCCGTCTACGACGACGAGGGCTGGAATGTGGAGGTCGCGCCGGACTACGGCGATGCCGTCTACTCCGACGTCGCTTTTTATCAGGTGGACGTGACCGCGCCGCCCACGATGACGCTGGTCGCCTCCGGGACCTGCGCCGTCCGGGAGGCCGGGCGCTGGTCCTGCCAGGCCGGGCCGGTCCGGGATTTCGCCCTCATCCTGGGCGACGACTACCAGGTTGCCAGCCAGGTTGCCGAAGGGGTCATCGTCAACAGTTATTTCTACTCCGGGCATCGGGAGGGCGGGGAGGGGGTCCTGAAGATGGCGGTGAATGCCCTGACCCTCTACTCCCGCCTCTTCGGGCCGTATCCGTATGAGGAACTGGACGTGGTGGAGACGCCGACGCGGGCCGGAGGGATAGAGTACCCCACGCTGGTGGTCATCTCCGACCGATTATACACGGGCCATCCCCGTCTGGAGTGGGTGGTGGCGCACGAGGTGGCCCATCAGTGGTGGTACGGTGTGGTGGGGAACGACCAGGTGGACGAGCCCTGGCTGGATGAGGCGTTGACGCAGTACACCACGTTGCTCTACCACGAATTCCTCTACGGCGCCGACGCGGCCGCCGAAATTCTGAAGAGCGACTTTCAGGCCACTTATGACCGGCTGGTAAAGGAGGGGAACGACATGCCCGCCGGATTGCCGGTCGCTGCCTACCCCCGGGACCTCTACAGCCCGGTAGTTTACCGGAAGGGGGCTCTGTATTTCCATGCCCTGCGGCAGCGGGTGGGGGACGAGGCCTTCTTTGCCATTCTGCGGGCGTATTACCGCCGCCACCGCTACGGCATCGCCACCCCGGACTCTTTTCTGGCGACGGTCAAGACGGTGACGGGCAGCGAGCACCGGGACCTCTATGAACACTGGATTCTGGGGGTCTCGCGGTGAAGAACGTGCCACGACGCTCGCGGTCACTTGACAACTTCCGCTTTCCGGATACAATATCGCCGCCACGGACCGTCTGGAGCGGAACCACTGCGCACAGTTGTCCTGCTTCGGGCCGTGAGCAAAATCGTCTTGCGCTTCCGCCAGGTCTGAACCTGCGGGGAGACCGAGGAAAGAGCATTGCCCCGATGTGTTCCGCACCATCTCCCGGCGCCGCTGGGATCGCCGATGCGACCGAGACGGCGGAGGGGAAGTCCCTCTGCTGTTTCCCCCTATTTCTCAGCCGAAAGCCGCGCGGATGAGCCAGGAATGGGGACTGGTCCGGATTGACGACCGGCTGATTCACGGACAGGTGATTGCTGTCTGGTGCAAACACCGACCGTTCACCCGCATCGTGATTGTGGACGACGAGGTCGCCGCTGACCCCTTTATGCAAGAGGTCATGCGGCTGGCTGCGCCGCCCGGCCTGCGGGTGGATGTCCTGTCGCTGGAGGAGGCCATCCGCCGTCTGCCCCAGGACCCTCACCCCCGGGAGACGACGATGGTGCTTCTGCGGTCCCCGCAGACGGCTCTGAGGCTCTACGAGGGGGGAGTCCGGTACATGGCACTGAACGTGGGCGGCCTGGGAAGCGGCCGGGGCCGTCGGCCTCTCTTCCGCCACATCGCCGCCTCGGACGAAGAGATTGCCGCCCTGAAAGCCCTGGCAGAGCGGGGAGTGGACATCACGTTTCTGACGGTGCCGGGAGAGAAGGCCCGTTCGTTCAAAGACCTTCTGGACCTCTAAACGCTGTTCCTGAAATCACGAAGGGCACGAAGGCTTCCACGAAGGGCACAAAGGTTGCAACTTATTTTTATTGAGATTCGCCTTGCTATAGTAACAAATTTGAGGGGCGGTTTCCCTCGGTGCTTATGCAGGGCTTTGGGCCCCTCCCCCCTTCACCCCCCTCCCCATCGCTTCACTCTGGGGAGGGGGGATGAAGAGGGGATTTTGCGGCGGGCGGCAAGGCCGCCCGCCGCAAAATCCCCCCAATTCCCCCTCCCCTCTCCCGCTGGGCGGGAGAGGGGAGGGGGCAGGGGGAGGGGTGAGGGCCCAGGTGCCCCCAAGCACCACCCCAAGGGTTGCTTTAAAAAAGCAAAACTCAATAATCTTGCGGGAGGAAGACATGCGCATATCCAGAAAATCCGTCACGTTCGCCATCGTTGTCAATCTGGTGCTGATGGGGGTGGGCGTGGTGGTGGCCCGCGCCGCACCGACGGCGCAACCGGAGCCGGTACGGATGAGTTTCCCCATCGCGGCGGCCGTCGGCATCCTCTATTACCTGGCCTGGTCTCCCTGGTTTGCCAACCTGGGCTTCACCGTCCTCTACCGCCCGCTGGTCGCCGGGACCCTGGTCGGGGCGGTGATGGGGCGGGTGGCGGAGGGGGTTGCCATCGGCGCCAACATCAACGTCCTCTACCTGGGGTGGATCACCGCTGGCGGATCGTTCCCCGGCGACCCGGGCCTGGCGGGCTACCTGGGGACGGCGCTGGCCCTGGGAGGCGGGCTGGACGTCCAGGCGGCCCTGGCGCTGGCGGCCCCGCTGGGCCTGCTGGGTGGCCTGACCTACTCGCTGCGGATGTCCGTCTGCTCGGTCATCCCCCACTGGGCCGACCGCTTTGCCGAAGAGGGGAACATCGGGGCCGTCGCCCGCAGCAACTACGTCTACTCCCAGCCCTTCCTGTTCGTCCTGTACGCGGTGCCGGTGGCACTGGCGGCGTATCTGGGCGCCCCCGCCGTCAGCGCCGCGCTGGGATGGATCGCCCAGCACGCCATCTGGGTGATGAACGGGTTGTTCGTGGCCAGCGGGATGCTGGCGGCGCTGGGTATCGCCCTGAACCTGAAGTTCCTGTTTCGCGGGAATACCTGGCCCTACTTCTTCATCGGATTTGCCGTCACGTCCCTGATGGCGGGCAAGGTCAACCTGGTGGTCCTGGCCATCATCGGCGCGTGCGTGGCCTACGTTCACGTCCTTTTCACGGCCCGGGATGGCGAGGAGCAACCGGCGCCTTCTGCAGAGCGGCGGGCCGGTCCGGGCCTGCTCACCCGTCGGGACGTCTTCCGTGCATGGCTGCGCTGGCTTTTCTTCTCCCACTCCTGCTACAACTGGGAGCGCATGCAGGGGCTGGGCTTCGCCCACAGCATGACGCCCATCATTGAGAAACTGTACAAAAAGCAGGAGGACATCCGCGCGGCCCTGAAGCGGCACCTGGTCTTCTTCAACACCCAGCCGGACATCGGCGGCGTCATTCACGGCATCGTGATTGCGATGGAGGAGGAGCGGGCCGCCGGGGCCGACATCAGCGACGACGCCATCAACGGGGTCAAGACGGGTCTGATGGGCCCGATGGCGGGCATCGGCGACACTCTCCAGCAGGGCATCGTCATCCCCATCGCGCTGGCGCTGGGCATCGGCATCGCCACGGGCGGCGCCGTCGGCACAGCGACGCGGGGGAACATCCTGGGCCCCCTCTTCTACCTGGTCGCCGTGGCGGCCTTCGTCTGGGGCGTGGGCTGGTGGGTCTGGTGGCAGGGATATGTGCGGGGGCGCGCAGCCGTGACGTCCATCCTCCGCACTGGCGCCATCGCGCGCATCATTCTGGGCGCGGGGGTACTGGGCAACTTCATCATGGGCGCGCTGGCGGTCCAGTTCGTCCGCCTCTCCACCCCGGTGGCCTTTATGATCGGTGGGAGCACCTTCCGCCTGCAGGCCATTCTGGATAGCCTGATGCCCAACCTGCTGCCCCTGCTGCTGGTCCTGCTGGTGTGGTGGCTGGTGGCCCGGAAGAACGTGTCTCCCACATGGATGATGGCCGCCATCATCCTCATCGGCATCCTCAGCGCGTACCCCATCTGGCCGGGGCTGAACGAGGCCGGCGAGGCGATCCGGGTGGGGCTGTTTGGGGGATAGGGATCCACGAAGGGCACGAAGGACACGAAGGGCATGAAGGACACGAAGGGCACGAAGGACACGAAGGGCACAAAGGACACGAAGGGCACAAAGGACACGAAGGGCACGAAGGACACGAAGGGCGCGAAAGGCAAAAAGGCGCGAAAGGCACGAAAGACGCAAAAGGCGCGAAAGGCAAAAAGGCGCGAAAGGCACGAAAGACGCGAAAGGCGCGAAAGAGGTTATCCGATGCCGGAGATTCATGTGACGGTCGGGCATCCGGAGGGGTTGCATGCCCGACCGGCGGCCCGCTTCGTCCAGACGGCGCGGCGGTTCCGCAGTCGGGTGCGCGTCTTCTACAACGGCCGGGAGGCGGACGCGAAAAGCCTGCTGGGCCTGCTGGCCCTGGGGGTGGAACAGGGGGCGGTGGTCACCATCCGGGCCGACGGGGAAGACGCGGAAGAGGCGCTGGCCGCGCTGGAGCAGGTGGCGAGGGGGTAGAGGCGGGCCCCCCGCCACCCCCCCGCGGGCCCCCC
>Ga0272448_1001057_pt1 | contig 38917 bp, 32 predicted proteins | sample YNPCB0191_FD_202220 | JGI IMG/M metagenome (GOLD analysis project Ga0272448, IMG submission 202220) | Hot spring sediment microbial communities from Yellowstone National Park, WY, United States - YNP-CB-019-1 | ecosystem: Environmental > Aquatic > Thermal springs > Hot (42-90C) > Sediment...
CCCCTGGCCGCCTGAGGCAGCCTTGTCCAGGAACCGCCACCATCGTACCCTTTCCCGGAGGCAAGCACTCGCTATTTCTTTCCCCCATTTGTGCCGTTCAGCCGAAAACACTACAAGCAGCAACGTGTGTCATAACTCTTTCATGCTCGTACAACATAGGAGCCCCCAGCCGCTCACATGTGGCATCATCCACCAGGCGCAGAATCTTGACTTGGTCGTTTGAGCGGTGATAGGCTTTCAATAAGGTCGTTCTAATGTGGGCGGTCCGGAGGGCAGCAGCCGCATCGTGGCTGATGCCAGAGCAAAATTGCAGGTACAGGCAAACACAGATGACCTGACATTTGCACGGGAGGCCGTGTCAAGGGGGCTTCTGGAACAACACCAGGCAGATGAGGTGTGCAGCCTGGTGAGTGCAGCGCGCGCACAGGGAATGCACAGAGTTGTCCCGGAAGTATTGGTGCGGCTAGGTTTGCTTACCCCTGAACAAGTGCGCGCCGTGCTGGAAGTCACTGGTCAGGGGGTAACTCAGTGTCGTCAGTGCGGTGCGCGCTACTATACGCACGGCCATGGTCCGGAGGGCAGCAGTTGTCCGCGGTGTGGTGTGGCCACGAACGTGCCTGTTGGCACGGTGGAGCAACAAACGCAGGCCCACTTGCTGGTGGGGACCACGCTAGGAGACTACGAACTTTTGGAACTGGCTGGTTCTGGCGGCATGTCTGATGTCTATAAGGCGCGCAATGTGCCGCTAGACCGGATCGTGGCGCTCAAGGTGTTTGCGCGCGACTTCGTCGGGTTGGACCCACGGCGATTGAAGCGTTTCTATCGTGAGGCCAAATCGGCAGCGCGCCTCAATCATCCCAATGTCGTCACGATCTACCACGTCGGCGAAGTGGAGGGCCGTCCCTTCATTGAGATGGAGTATATCCAGGGTCAGAGCCTCGGCCGGTTACTGGAAAAGCAGCACGTCCTTGAGCCAAGCGAAGCTGTGCCGATCTTTCGCCAAGTGGCAGAGGCGCTAGCCTGCGCGCACGAGGTTGGCGTTATCCACCGGGACATCAAACCGGAAAATATCATCGTAACGCCGGAGGGCAGGGTCAAGGTTACTGACTTCGGTCTGGCGAAGATGTCTGACGAGAGCGTGGCCATCACGGGTATCGGTCGCGCGGTGGGCACGCCCTACTATATTGCCCCCGAACTCATCGGTGGGTATCAAGTTGATGCGCGCACCGACTTGTATTCGCTCGGTGTAACGATGTACGAGGCACTGGTGGGGGAGCGTCCCTTCTCCGGTAAACGGATACTTGACCTCCTTATTGCTCACAAGGAGCAGGAACCACGAGATCCATGTGCCGTGAATCCAAGGCTGTCGCCGCAGTTGGGTGCTGTGGTTCTGCGCCTTCTCCGCAAGGATCCCGACGCACGATTCCAGTCTGCCAGAGAACTGATAGAAGCGCTTGATGAGGCAATGGTGCGTAAGCCCGAGTTGCTGGCCTGGTTGCAGCCGGAGGGCAGATACAGGCTGGTGCCCCTGGGGACCGAACCGGTAACCATCGGTCGTTCACACGAAAATACCATCGCCTTGCAAGACCTCAGGGTGTCGCGCCGGCACACGCAGATTTTCCGCGTGGGGGACGAGACAAAGGTGCTGGACCTGGGCAGCCGTAACGGGACGTGGGTCAATGGGGAGAGGGTGCTGGAGCAGGTCCTTCATCCGGGAGATCTCCTGCGTGTTGGCGACGTGTGGTTTGTCTATCTGGGAGCGCACGCGGGCGCGGCTCCGCCGGCAAGTTACATGCCTCCGGTTGGGGCCTTACTTGGCAGCGATGTTGTCACGCAGGGAATGCGTTTTGACATTCGGAAGGGTTCCGTGGTTATTGGTAGCCACCCACTGGCTGGCTTCAGGCTAGAGGCGAAGGGCGTAGCTGCTTTTCACGCGCATCTGCGCGCTACAGAAAGCTGCGTGGTCCTGACTGACTTGACCAATGAGGCTGGCACCAGCGTCAGGGGGCGGAAAGTTACAACACAAACTCTCGCTGATAACGACAGCGTTGCGTTTGGCATGGCAACCTTTATCTATTTGTCGGAGCGCACCCAAAGCATACCGTTGCCGGCAGAGGCCAAGCTGCTTGAGGCGGGGGCAAGGACCGCGAAGGCGCCGGAAGTCCACTGCAACGACTCAGTATCTGACGTTCGTAGTGATGACAAAGGTATCGGAGAAAGGGTGGTTGCTCCATTTCAGGACGTTGTCCCTTCTTAGTCGTCAGCGGTTACTTTCAAGGAGTCAGGAAGCGGCAAGGTGGCGTCCTCTACCCCATCCACTGACCAGAAAGATGCACCAGAGACGGAGCCAGCAGGCCGGGCCGTGGAGACCCCTGCCGAAGACCTCGGTAATATGCTGGCCGATGAGGCCGAACAGGTAGAGAGAGAACTGGGATTTTCGGGCACCTTCAGGCCGCCGAAAACACTGTCGACAGCGCAGCGTGGACAGGAACTTTCTCTTTCCTGTATGAGCGGTCCCCTGCGCGACCAGTCATGGCCGATTTCGGAAACCCCGCTCATCATTGGGCGCGATGATTCCTGTCACGTGCGTGTTGACAGCGACGAGGTGTCACGTCGTCATGCCTCAGTAGTGTTGTGCCAAGGTAACATCTGGGTAAAAGATTTGGGCAGCCGCAATGGGACCTTCGTGAATAAGCACCGTACAAAAGAACGAATTCTGACAGCCGGCGACCAGTTACGTATCGGTCCGTGTGTGTTTGTGGTACATCTGTAGACAACTTCATCATTGAAAGGATAAAAAATGCCGCCGCAATTGCTCTTTCCGGTGGAGAAGTTGGATCCGGACCGGGTTGTGATCCCCATGGAGGAAGTGCGCAAAGTCAATCGTCAGCGTTATGAGATGGAGCAACTGAACGGGATCCTGTATTTTTCTCCCGAAGAAGGGATTGCGGTTGGCATCAAGAACGTTTCGCCTAATGAGTTCTGGGTGCGGGGGCATATTCCGGGTCGTCCACTACTGCCGGGTGTCCTCATGTGCGAGTGCGCTGCTCAGGTGTGCAGTTTCTACTACGGGCGCACGGTGGGTACAGACCGATTTCTTGGGTTCGGTGGCCTACATGAGGTCAAGTTCCGCGGTCCTGTTACACCGGGAGACCGCCTGATCATGATCGTCAAGTGCGTTGAGGTGCGTTCCCGCCTGGCGCAATTCCGCACGCAGGGGGTAGTGAACGGTCGCTTGGTGTTTGAAGGCACAGTTATCGGGGTGCCTATGTAGCCCATAGCAGGATGAGGACAGCGCGTGGGCATTCGGGAAAGTGTGCGGCATTGGCTGGAAGGCAAACTAGACCACGAGCAGCGGGGCTTATCGCGCCTGCAACGCTTCCTGGTTACACAGGCCAAGTTATATGTGCACGTTGCCTGGGAGATCACCCGAGGCGAGTATCTGCAACGCGCCGCTGCGCTCGCGTTTACTTCCCTTGTGGCACTGATCCCTTTTCTCACCCTCACGTTCTCTATCTACCACGCCTTGGAAGGGCTCTCACAGACAGAGGTCAAGAACTGGGCGACGAATGTCATTCAGCAGTACCTGTTGGGACATAATGTCCCAGGAAGCCCGACTTCGCAAGTGCGGGGGGAAAGCGAAGTCAGCTCAGAAGCGCTCAACCACTGGGGGGAAAAAGTTTCCGAGACCATCATAGAGGTGGCCGAGCGAGCTAGTTCTGCCCACATAACCGCCGCCGGTGCAGTGCTCTTCATCCTCAGCACGCTGCTGCTTTTCAATAACATAGAAGGTGCGCTCAACGCTATTTGGCACGTGCGCTTGCGCCGTCGCCTGATCACCCGGTTCACTGCTTTCTGTACGATTCTCCTTTTCGTTCCCCTCCTCCTTGGAGTTTCCATCTATCTGGGCGCACTGCAGGAGTCGCTTGTTGCCGCCTTGGTCAGATTGCCGCGCCTTGCCGGTGTTACCATGCGTCTCGTCCTATACGCCCTACCGCTGCTGGTCACTATTGGGGGCTTTTTCCTGGCCTACATGATCATCCCGAACACACAGGTCAGGTGGAAGCCGGCGCTTGGCGGCGCGATTATTGCCGCCATACTGTGGGAATTGGCAAAAACCGGACTCGGCATTTACGTCAGTCACATGGTTAGTTACCGACGAGTTTACGGGTCGCTGGCGGTCGTCCCCATCTTCTTTCTCTGGGTTTACCTCACCTGGCTGATAGTCCTTTTCGGAGCGGGTGTGGCATTCACCTCCCAGAATCTCAGCACACTTGACCTCGCACGCCGCCAAGCACGGCGTCCTTCCACCATTAACCCCTACGATGCGGTGGGACTCCTGTGTCTCATCGGGCGGCGCTTCCTGGATTGCCAGGGACCAGTGGCAATCAGCGAACTCGCCGCTGCTACGGATACTGCTGAGGAGAACGTGGAGGCAGCCCTCGCACCATTGGTGAAAGCAGGAATTGTCTCGGTAACGACGCAGTCTCCGCGAAAGTACCAGCCAGCGCGTCCGGTGGACAAGGTGCTGTTGGCGGAGGTATTGGCCATCATTGGACGTGCCAATGCCTTCCCAGTGCATGGTGAACGCGTGCCCGAAGCAGTAACGGCTTTGTTTCGCCGTCTGGAGGAAATCCAGGCAGAGGGACTGGGTGGTCTGACTCTCAAGGATGTCCTTGAGGGGAAAGGTCCGAGAAGAATGGAAAGGCTGAAGTAGTCTTGCGCCGCCTAATTGTCATGAGCGGGCCGCAGGCCGGAGGCATGTGTGAGATAGTCGGCACCGGGCCCTTCACCATTGGCCGCCAAGAAGGGCAAAACCTTGTTCTGCGCAGCGACATGGTATCCCGCCTCCATGCTGTTATTGAGTTCCGCAGTGGCAAGCCGGTTTTGGTGGACAAAGAGTCGGCCAATGGCACATACGTCAATGGCGTCCTCATCCGCGAACATGAGTTGCGCGACGGGGACAGGATTTCATTTGGCGGGCTTATTGTCCGCTTTGAGTCCACAGAAGAGAGAGGGACTGGCTCTGTGCCTACAGTACCAGAGCGTGGTCTGCGCGCTCGGGTTGTGTCAGGTGAGAAAACCTTATTATGGCCGGGGTCGGCTGGGCATCCTGCCACTTCGCCAGTAGGGACTATTATCCTACCAGCGACCAACCCCGGCACGTTGATAGAAAGCAACCGAGCGATAGTGCAGGGGCCTTCTTCAAGCGCTCCGCACCAAGGAACGGCATGGAATCCCACGGATATACTGAACACGATCGTGGACTCTGCAAAGCCAGTGGCGGAGCGGTTTAGGGTCAAGTTAAGAGTGACATCCTCAGATTGCCTGTCACCGCCAGTGATAGATGTGAACATCGTTTATCAGACGCTCGTTGCCCTCTTGGAAGGAACGCTGAAGTGCGTGGAGCCTGGCACGGAAGTGGTAATGTGTGCGCGCCAGCCTGCTGGAGCTCCATTTTGCATTATTTCTGCTCGTACCTGCACAAATGCTCCAAGCGCAACCTTCCTGCAGGCAGCATGCGAACAAGCTGGCATTTATGCCAACAGCGCTGCATTAGTTCAACTGGGGGGAGAAATCCGATTCGGTCCCGATAAAGAAGACACAGGTCAATTATTTGCTGTCGTGCTGCCTATTAGTCAATAATAATGGGTGCAAGTGGAAAGGAGGAACTGATGAGGAGCTGGTGGGTGTGGCTGCTGACTTGTGCGCTAATGGGGATGGTGGCTGGCTGCGGCGTACCCCGCAGCGACTATGAGACCCAACAGAAGGAACTTTCAAAAGCGCGTGAGCAAATTGAGGCGCTTAAGACGCAGGTCCAGGAGTTGGAAGCCAAGTTGAAGTCTGTTGAGGGCGAACGCGACAAAGAGAAGGGCCGTGCCGACAACCTGGTTGCGACGATGGAGGCTGCGCGGCGCGAGATGGAAAAACAGATCGCGCACCTGAAAGAGCAGTTGAGCACCAGTGATCAGTTGCGCGCCGCCGCGGAGAAGGCGCGGGAAATGGCTGTCGAAAAGGCACGTGAAACTGCCCGGGAGTTGGAGAAAATCAAATCGCTCGCCACCGAGGCTGAAAAGGCCAAACAGGCAGCGGCGGACTTGGCTGCGAGGCTCGCCAACGCCGAAAACGACAAGCAGACGCTGCAATCGGCCCTCATGGCGGCCACCAAGGAAATCGCCAGAATGAAGGCCGCCATCGCCAAACTGCCGGGCGGTATCGGTGAGCACTTTAACCGCCTTCTGGAGGAAGAAAGCAAGGAGCCAGCGCCTAAAAAGTAGTCAGTCTGCCGTTGGCACAGCCTATCCGGCCAGCAATAATGCCAATCGTTCCCTTACTAGCGGCGCAGGGTGTAAACATGACTCAGGGGCAAGCAATGCGGACAAACGTTGCCAACCAGCCTGCAAGGCCGGGGCGATAAAGTGCCTGGAGTATTCGGCGGGGATCGCGGGCACGTCCAAATTGTCGGGCGAGGAAGCTGCCACCCGCATTCCCCAGTCGTGCAAACCAGATGCGGTTCTGCTGACATCGCCGGGCCGCCGGTCGCAGATGTGCCTCCACAAGATGCCAGTACGGTTCACCTTTCAGAATGGACTGGGCGGCAAGATAGCCACTCTCCATGGCGAAGCGTATGCCGAAGCCCCACAATGCGTCCTGCAAACCTGCCGCCTCTCCCACATACGGCTTATCGCGTGGAGAACAACGGCCTGCCTCGCCGTAGCCTGCGTAGGGGCGCATTTCCCGCATCTCAAACGGACGCAGCCGTTGAAACGCCTCCAGGGTTCGCTGGCGATACACTGATGCATTGTGGAAATCGGTGAACAAAACCGTACCCATGCAGCCGTGGCCCATAGCAACGACCAGGTAGGCATAGCCTTTGGGAGCAATTGCGTTGTCAAAAATAACGCTGAGTTGTGGTTCACCATTGCTGACAAAGGTATAGCCGAGGGCAATGGCAGAGGCGCGACGCGGCCCGGTGGCGACGATATCCACGCGGGGATCGTTTTTGGCAAGGCGGCTATTGAATACCAGGCGCACACCAGCAGCAAGCGCCTGGCGCTTCAGGCATTGGTCAAGTGTATCCGCCATCGGCCCGCGGCGCACCATTACCAGCGGTGAGTGCGGCAAATTAACCACATATTCGCGCCGACGGACATCAAAGAAAACGACCTGGCACGGACGATGCCATGGACACTCAAGATGGATGCCGGCAGTGTTGAGCCAACCGAGTACATCGACGTCATCCCAGTCCGCGATGCCCTGAATGTCGCCATGAAAACGCATGCCGATTTCCGGATGCTGTTCGTGGACCTCAACAGGCACGCCCTGCTGGGCTAGAGTAATAGCCGCCGTGAGGCCAGCAATGCCCGCCCCTGCGATGGTTACTGCCCTCCTCATGCATTTCCCCCGTGCTCCTGTGCCGCCGCAATGCGCCGCAGTTCAGCCATGACCTTTGTTCCTCGGCCAAATTGGTCATGGAGAAGCAGGTAGATGGCATAGAGGTGCTCGTAGGCTTCAGCATTCTCAGATACTGGCACATACCTTGCTTTCGGGGAGCGCACCATGTGGGCTGCTGCCTCCTCCATGGAGTCGTAGCCGCCATTACTGCTGCCAGCGGCGAGTGCGCCAAACATGGCCGCTCCGAGTGCGACAGTTTGTGAGGAAGCCGCCACCGCAATCGGTCGCCTCAGCACGTCCGCATTGATCTGCATCAGCATCGGATTGCGCTCGGCCAGCCCGCCGCAGGCCACCACATCGGCAATGCTGATGCCAGCGTTAACGTATGACTCCACTATGACTCGTGTGCCAAAGGCTGTTGCCTCAATTAAGGCGCGGTAGATCTCGTGCGCCCTAGTGTTCAGGGTAGCGCCGAGGAGAAGCCCGGACAGGCGTGCGTCCATAAGGATGCTGCGGTTGCCGTTCCACCAATCCAGTGCGATGAGGCCGGACTCGCCGGGCCGGAGACGATCGGCGCGCTCTGTCAGGATTTCGTGCGGTGAGCGGCCTGATGCCAACGCCGCACTCGTGATTTCCGCCGGGGTACACTCTCGCACAAACCACGCGAAGATATCGCCAACAGCCGTCTGACCGGACTCGTAGCCATAGTAGCCACGAACGATACCATCCTTGACGAGTCCGGCGAAGCCCTGAAAAAAGACCGGTTCCTTAGCCAGGAGCATGTGGCACGAGGAGGTGCCCATGATGATAGCCATCGTCCCCGGACGAACAACACCGCAGCCGGGAACACCTGCATGTGCGTCAATCGTAGCCACTGAAACCGGCGTGCCAGCGCGCAATCCGAGGCATTCACTCCAGACACGTGTTAGCCCTCCTGCCCTCTCGCCTGGGGCTTTTATCGGGCCGCTGACCTTTTCGCGATACAGGTTGTGTATGCCGGGATCAACCGCGGCCAAAAACGCCTCACTGGGAAACCCATGCTCATGCGTCCACATGCCTTTGTAGCCAGCCGCAGTCGCGTTGCGCGTGAGCACGCCGGTGAGTTGCCACACAAGCCAGTCACCCCCTTCAACGATGTGGTCGGCAGCAGCATAGACTGCTGGCGCCTCGCGCCAGATTTGCAGGGTCTTGGGCAGTAGCCACTCGGAGGAAATTGCGCCTCCAAAGTATCGGAGAAATGGTTCACCGCGCTGGCGTGCTGTGGTAGTTATATCCTCCGCCTCCTGGGCAGCCCCGTGGTGCTTCCACAGTTTCACCCAGGCATGAGGCTGACGCCGGAACTCGTCTAAGCGGCACAGAGGCGTCCCATCAGCCTTTGTGGGCAGGATGGTGCAGGCCGTGAAGTCCACGCCGAGCGCCACGATTTCCGACCCTTTGACGCCGGCAGCATTCAGGGCCGCAGGCACAACCTGTGACAACGCTGTAAGGTAGTCATCTGGGTCCTGGAGTGCCCAGTCTCGTGGCAAAGACGTCCCCCCGTCCACGGGTAGTACGTTGGTAATCACCCCGTGAGGATACGCGACTACCGCGCTGCCCATTTCTTCACCAGTCTGGACATCTACTATCAGCGCGCGCACAGACTCTGTGCCGAAATCCAATCCCATGCTGTATCGGGCCATCGCATTTACTCCCTATGCTGGCAGGACAATTACAACACGTCCGCTCGCCGTTATGAAAATTCACCCCGCTGGCGCAAGAGCACTGCCAGCGCCCAGGCGGCGTCGCCGATAACTTCCGCTGCCAGACCGTAGCCAACCGACGAGTGGCTGAGAAAATACACATTGCGTAGTTCCGGAAATGCGAGCGGGATCCGTTGCTGACCGTGCTGGCCGAAACTCTGGCGTACGTAGGCAGCAGGCCAACTACCGGCGAAGATACTGGTATGAAAGAAATCTGCGTCGCGCAGGACAGGATACATCGTCTTGATTTCCGCTCGCCCAGCAGCAACTGCCTCCGCCGGGATTTCGTGCGGCCCCATTGGTTGATAGGCCAGAATGTAATGCATTCCGGGAGGAGCTAGAGAGGAATCGGAGTTGCTTATTTGCATACAACCGGCCACGCGGCCCCCGAAGCCAACCGGGAAATCGCCACCCGCATGGGGAATGATGCTTACAGATGTTCGGATTGAATGAGCGATGCCGCAGGCAGGAACGAGCGAATCCGCCAGATGCCGCAGGGCGGTGGGACAGGCCTCGCCGAGAAGGCGAACATTCTCGCGCGGTGACGCGTTGCAGAGAACCAGTGACGCTGGGTGCTCGCTACCCGCTTCGTCTACCACCCCGCGCGCACGGCCGTGCTCAACACAGATAGTGCGCGCGCCACATCCGGTGCGAACTTCGCCGCCCTGCTCACGTAGAAGGTCAAGAAGTTGGCGAATGACCTCGCCACACCCGCCCTGTATTACACCGTGAAAATGGCCGCAGGCGGCGCGCAGCGCGTGCACTACATCCTGCGCCGCCACCTCATCCAGGGAAACGCCATCGGCAAAGCGGACACAAGCATCAAGCGCGGCAAGAACGTCAGCAGAGCGCGAATATCGGCGCACATATTCCCCAAAGGTGATGTCCGGTGCAGGCTGTTTCGTTTTGAGGATGACTAGGATCATACGCGCCACGTGTATGCGGTCACGACGTGGCAATTGCCAGAGCCAACTGTCACGCCGCAAGATACAGTGCACGGGAAAGGGCATGCTGAACCGCCGCTTGCCGTCGTAGAGAAATCCAGCAGGCCTCGGCTCACGATACCGGATGCGCAATCCGAGTTCTCTGAAGAGCCTGCCCAGACGCCCGTAGGCCCCGCCGGGCACACTGTGAAAGGCGCCGGTCGGCACCCGGAAGCCATCATATTCCAGGTGAGTAAACTTACCGCCGCAGAACGACAGGCGTTCAAGGACGAGTGGCCGAAGACCTCGGCGTGCCAGTAGTGCAGCACCCAGAAGACCGCCGAGACCTGCGCCAATCACGATCGGCCGCGGTTTCGGCAGCACACTCATGGTTTTGGCACCTTTATGGCTGCGTTAGGACATACCCGCACGCAGCGGCCGCACCGGACACAGTTGTCGCGGATAAGCGGTTGTGGCGGTGGTGCAACCGCGCCAGCAGTACATATGAGATGGCAGTAACCGCAGCCACTGCAACGGTCCGTGAGGATAGTGGGCACACGATCATAACCGTGACAGAGGAGGGTTGCCGTATTCATGTCAAATCTTATCGTCGGGCAGGTAGGGTGTTTTGATGAAAACTACTTTGACATCCACGGGGCCATCGTTGCGAATGTTATGGCGTTCCTGCGGTTCCAGGCGAAATGCATCACCTGCCGTGGCCTCATGTGCCTGGCCGTTCACCAACATCGTGGCGCGGCCACTGAGGAAAAAGAAGAGTTCCTCCACCTGTCGGTGGCCATGTTCGCCGAGTTCCTGGCCTGGATGCAGGAGGATAACGCCCCAGTCTACATTGGGCCCCCGCATAAGATACTTCACCCCCCATCCCTTGCCACGATATTCGTTTGCTGCCTCGCTAGTTCGCTGCATGGGCTATCCTCAGATTGTCTTTGTTATTGCCTATTGCACCATGACAATGTGGGAGGTTGGTCAAAGAAGATGCCGGACTATCCGCACAATATCCTCATCGCTCGCTGGACGAGGGTTCTTGCTCATACTGTTGCTGCGGCATTCGGCAACCACCACCGGAATCATGTCCTCCGTAAAGCCATAGGCGCGCAGATTGTCTGGGATGCCCAGGATTCGGTTCAGGGCACGGACGGCCGATATGACCTCGCTGCCTTGCCGCAAGTTGAGTGCCCGCGCCATGTCGGCGAACCTTTCCTTACAGACATCATAGTTGAACTCCAGGACGTAGGGCAGCGTAACGGCACAGACGAAGCCATGCGACAGATTCAAGCGCGCGCCAAGCGGATGAGAAAGCCCGTGCACCGCCCCGAGTCCTGCGTCGGCGAAAGCCATGCCCGCCATCAGGCTACCGAGCATTACCGGCACACGATTGCGTACATCATGCCCTTCCTGATAGGCCCTTTCCAGATTGGCATAAATTAGGCTCATCGCTCTCAACGACAATACGTCAGAGATCGGGTGTGCAGCGGTTGAGAGGTAACACTCTATGGCCTGTGTGAGCGCATCCATGCCGGTATCTGCAGTGAGTCTCGGTGACATGCTGACTGTCAGTTCCGGATCCACCAGGGCTACGGTTGCTCCCATGCCAGGGCCTCGGAGGCTCTCCTTGATGCCTTTCTCGCGGTCACTGATAACCGCGTTACGTGTTGCCTCCGCGCCGCTGCCGGCGGTGGTAGGGATTGCCAAAACAGGTAGCCCCGGCCTTTCAAAGGCGCGTAACTTGCTGTGGTACTCTGCGACAGAGCCGTCGTGTGTCATCATCATCGCGGTGGCCTTGGCAGCATCAAGGCTGCTGCCTCCGCCTAAGCCGATGATGAAGTCGCAAGCTTCTCTGCGGCCCAGAGCACGGGCCTCCTCAACAGTTTCGCGGCTGGGATCAGGCTCAACGCGGTCAAAGACGACTTCGCCGACTCCCGCCAGACTGAGGTGTTCAACCAAGCGACGGAGAATCCCGGTGGTGCGCATGGCAGAGCGGCCGCACATGATGAGCGCGCGCCTGCCGAGCACCGCCGCCTCCTGACCGACCTCTTCAAAGCAGCCCACACCGAAGCGGATCCGGCGCGGATGCATCAACGTGAATGCGGCTGTAACTCGCAAGTGGAATATTGCTCCAACCCCAATAGCAATCCAGCAAAAAGATATTAGATGTCTCGCCTGACTGTCAATCCGCAACTGGCCTGGCCACAAGGAGAGCAGCGGGGCCGCCTGGCGGAGGTTCCCGGAAAGGATATGGAGTGATCTCTAAGCGGCGGGTGCGACCATCGGGCGGCAGTGCAACATCAAGCACAACCGGGGCACGCTGCGCCTCACCGAGAAGAAGGTGGGCACACAGGTCTACGAGGGCGCGGTTCTTTTCCAGGGCGCTTAGCGCCTCCCAGGTGAAGCGCTCATTGGAAGTCTGGTATAGGGCGCGAAAGGCAGCGTTGATGCGGAACACTTCTTCGCTGGTATCAAGAAACGCCGCAGGTGCCGGAAAAGCCTCGAAGAGTATATCCAGGGCACGGTTGGCCCGCGCCACACGTCTGGCGCGCAATTCGTCAAATTCGCGCAGACGACCAAGAACCTCGTTGAACCGTGTAGCCAGGTCGGCAAACTCGTCTGGCGCGCGGCGGAGAACTACGTTGTAACGTCCCTCATACAAGTCGTCCAGTAGGCGCATAAGACGCCGACGAAAGCGATGAATGACCCTTTGCCACCAGATCACGGCGGCCAGCGCCAGCAGTGCTGCGAGAAGCGTGAGGCGATATTCGTTCCGCCTGGCGAGGGCATCACCATCCTTCACGTGCCAGAGCAAAAGTAGTGCCGCGACCAGTGACAGCAACGCCAGCGCCAATAACACTGCTGGTACAAACCGCAACAAGGGCTGCGGTGTGCGCGAAACACGCTTTTTCATCGGGCGGATGTCATTCCTTGGGCAATTTTTCAATCATTTCGTCAGCGCCGACTACCACCATCACGTCGCCGCGCTCAAGCACGTCATCAGCGCTTGGGACGTCGTTCACCTCCTCCCGGAGCACGCGGTTGCCGTTGCTGTCTACCGCAGGCACCTTGCGCTTGATGGCGATGAGATTGACCCGGTAACGCTGCCGCAGGGCAAGGTCCCTGAGCGAACGCCCGGCAAATGCTGCCGGCACACGTAGTTCCGCTACGCTGTGCCCGCTGGCGAGGGGAATGCGCCGCTCAATCTGCGGCGTAGCCAGTGTGTCAGCCAGCATGCGGCCCATCTCCTCAGCAACGTTGAAAACACGGGTCACGCCAATCGCGCGGAGGATACGCTCCTGAATAGGGTTCGTCGCGCGCGCGTAGATACGGGGCACGCCCATGGCTTTGAGAAGCGCCGCAGTCAGGAGGTTTGCCTCTACGTTGCTGCCAATGCTGACTACCGCCGCATCCACATCCTGAATGCCGACGGAGCGTAGGCTGCGCTCTTCCGTCGCATCGAGCACGACGGCTACAGCCACCACATCTTTAATGTCCTCTACCAGTTCCTTGTGATTATCTATTGCTATTACCTCCACCCCGCGCTCGCTCAGCCGGCGCGCCAAGGTGCGCCCCAGGAAGCCCAGCCCGATGACCGCAATCTGCTGTGCCATCACACGTCCTCCTGCGTGTCTGACCGACTAACCCACGGCCACGGTTTCCTCCGCGTACTCATATCGTGGTGCAGGCCGATAGCCAGCTACTACCAAGGCAATGGTCAGAGGCCCCAATCGGCCGATGAACATCAGGGCGGTCATGATCCACTTGCCAACCTCAGACAACTGTCCCACCGCTCCTGTGGAAAGCCCGACAGTGCCGATCGCCGAGGTGGCATCAAACACTATATCACGGAACGGTATCGCGTGGAAGAACATGAGAAGAAACGACCCCGTGGCGAGAAAGAAGGTATAGAAAAAGACGATGGCGGTGGCCTTCTGAACCAGGCCGGGCGGGAGGGCGCGACGTCCCACCTGCACCTGGTCATGCGCCCGCATGCCGGCGAACGCCTGGTGAAGTAGAATCCACAAGGTTGTAGTCTTGATGCCTCCGCCCGTGGAGCCGGGCGATGCGCCCACATACATGAGGAAGAGCAGGACAAGGCGCGTGCTGTCGGCCAGGCGCGCCGTGTCCAGAGTGTTGAAGCCCGCGGTGCGGGCAGTGATGGACTGGAAAAGGCTGGCGATGGCCTGTTGATGCAATGGCAGGTCCCGCAGCAGGCCGCGCCGCTCGCTGATGAAAATGAGAATGGCCCCACCGCAGATCAGCACCGCGGTGGCCGTCAGCACCATGCGCGTCTGCAGCCGCAGCGGTCGGTGGCCTTCGGCACTACCGCGCAGGTGAATCCAGAGGTCACGCACCACAAAGAACCCCAATCCACCGATGACAATGAGAGCGCACGTGATAAGATTGACCGGAATATCGCCCCGATACTCCGTAAGACTGCTGCGAAAGAGGGAAAAACCGGCGTTGCAGAAGGCGGAGATAGAGTGAAAGATGGCTGCGTATGCCGCCTGCCCTGCACTCGCAAATCGCTCGCGCCAGGCGAAGAAGTACGCCACGGCACCCACTGACTCACATACAAGCGTCATCATCAAAATGAAGCGTATCTGCTCCACGATGCCGGCAATGGTCTCCTCGTCCAGCACCGTTTGCATCAATGCCTGCTGGTGCTTGCGCAGAACTTGGCCAGAAGCCAGGAGCAACCAGACGGAAAAAGTCATGATGCCCAACCCGCCAAGTTGGATGCAGGCGAGGATAACGAGTTGCCCAAAGTAGGAAAAATCCTGTCCTGTATCCAGCACCGTCAGCCCGGTTACACAGGTGGCCGAAGTGATGGTAAAGACCGCGTCAACCACAGATGGCGGCTGCCCGGAAACAGTAGAAATCGGCAACGCCAGTAGTGCCGAACCGATGAAGATGGCGCCAGCAAAAGAGAAAACGAGCATCAGCGCAGGTTGCCGCGTCAGCGCCGTCAGAAGCCGTTGTTTACGCTGTGGGCGCAGGAGCACAAAGAAAAGGGCCGCTGCCTGCCGCACAACAATGCATAGACTTGGGGCAATCTCATGACCGCGCAAGAATGCCACCACAGGCGCGAAAACGATGAGGTCTACGACCAACGCGCGAGACAGAAGTGGCTGCTCTGGTTCTTGCGCGAATAGGTGGCTGAGCCCATGAAACATAAGGAGGAGAATAATCAAGAGGTCACTGATAGCAAAGAGTAGGCGTTCCTCAACTGTCAGAGGCCCATGCGCGCGGTAAAAAAGTCCCACCAGCGCCAGTGCCGCTGTTACCCCCAGCGTGACGTCCAGAATCAGCCGCCACCGCTTCGGTTGCGTGTTCATAAATCTAAACGCTCGGCTACCATTGCATGTGGAATGTTACCTGCAAAAAACAATTTGCACAAGAGCAGGATGCCAATTCGAGTGGGACGCCACTCCCTTCAATACATGGCGTGGCTAAGGCACGTTCTCGGGCGCACTACGCAAGGGGGGCAATAGATAGAAAACGTCAGTGATAGCGCGAAGAGGCCGCTTGAAAGGTTCCCAATAAAGCACCTCCATCTTGGGCCGCGCCAGGGAACCAGTCACGCGCACGGGTGGCAATAACATTTGTTCCAGTCCCCCAACCACGGCCTGCACCACCTTTTTCAACAGGTCTAGCGGCAGAAACCACCCGCTTCCCGGACGCTGGTTCGTCGCCATCACCACGAGAAGGTCCGTATCACCCGCAAAGTCAATCGTGCCCCTGGCAGTCAGGTCCAAAGTGGGGCTGGAAAGCCAGACCTCGCGCAAGTGCAGGACGCCGTCAGCAATATCGGCGCGCACCCGACCCCGGTCAAATACCGGTCGTTGCGGCAGTTCCAGGTTGAGGATGTTCAGTACGCCCAGAAAAATAGGTAGTTCACCAAGAAACGCGTTGCTGACCTCGCATGAGATCGTGCCACTGATGGAATCTGGACGCCCAAAGACTCCCTCCAGTTCCACCTCAGCATCCAGTGACCCTCTCACGTTCTCAAGGCCGCGGCCCAACCGTTGGCCCATTAGGCTGAGACTCGCGCGTTGGACAGTGAGTGTCACACGGAACGAGGGCACTCCCCCCTCTCCCTCCGAGATATCAATTATGAAGGCACCGTGACCGTTCCCACCGTTAATGCGGGCAGCACAAGGTCCACTTTGGACGCGACAGTTGTCAAACCGCAGACTCGTGGCGAGATTTTCCACCTCTAACGGCAGCCAAGGCGGGCGCAGGCTAACTCCGGCCATGGCCAAGTTGCCCGCAAAATCCAACCGCCCGTCAGGTCGCACGGATAACTGAATATCCCCCCAGGCAGAACCAGAACTCTCCAGTGTGTTGAGCAGTTGGGAGATGTCCGCGGGCAGGATTTCGTGTGCAGCCGGCCCAAGTTCATAGGCAGGCATGTGAAAGGAGAGCAAAAAGTTCGGCGCTGCGCGGCCCAATCGCTCCCGGTAGAAACCCTGGAATCTCGCTCCGCGCAGAGGTGGCTCTCCGATACTTCCTGTGAACTCAAAGTGGGAAAAGTCGTCAACATGCGGCCTGACTACCAAATTGACCCCACGAAGCACACGAGGCCTGTCATCCTTCAGGAGGCGCGAATCGGTATAAGTTATTGTTGCCGCCAGCAGCCAAATTCCTTCTGGGAAGAGAGAAATCCGCGCCTCCTCCCGCTTACCTTCCTTAGGTCGCGGCAATGCAGCCAGGTTGATGCTGCCGTCAGTATCGCAGAAAACGTGCACTATGGGATCGGTGAGCACCAAGCGGCGCAGTTCGAAGCGACCGCTGACATAGGACCAGGGATTGATGTCGCAACGCACGTGGCGGGCAGTGATGATGGGTGTTCCAGGCCCGCTGAGCGTCGGCAGCGAGGCAATGCGTAGTCCACGTAACTCAACACCCCGGAAGATTGCCAGCGAGGCCTGCTCAATATCCACGTCTGCGTTGAGGGCTTCCCTGGCCGCGCGCAGCACTTGTTCGCGAACGAAAGTATCAGATGTAAAGTGCCGTAACGCCCAAACCGCCGCCCCTCCCGCCCCAAGAATAAACGACAATGCGCCCCAGAAAATGTATCGCCGCCAGCGGTTTTTAGGCATAGAGGTGGTCATGGCCCTCATTTATTTGAGTCCTTGCCACCTTCCTTCGGCTGCTGATCCCACAGGCGCGAGGCGGCCAACAAACCACCAACGAAGCCCACGGCAAGCGCCACAATTAACACCACGGCCAGGGGCAATTCGGGCAATTTGAAGAGGAGCACTCGGATAGGGACTTCTCTGGTGTTTTGCGCAATCAGGATGACAACTACAACAGCCAGCACAGCCAAAAGGATCGCCTTAGTTCTTGGGTGCAATTGTGAGCCTCCACGACGGAATTGTGTAGCCCCGCTCGTGCCAGTATAACGCGGCCGCACCACATGGTCAACCCGCGACGTCGGGAAACGGCCCACCCAGCATTGGCCCGATTCCATCATGTGCCACTTTCAGCTCAAAGCAAAACTGTCTGCCCTACCTCAGGAATGAGAACTTCCTGAACGCCCATCCGTGACAACTCGGCAGCGAAAGGCTGGGATTGGTCCATTTCGCCATGCACTACGAAAGCCCGCTCAGGCAGGCGGCCCATGCCGGCAACATAAGTAAGCATTTCCTCGCGGTCAGCGTGGGCGCTTAAGGCGTTGATAACGTGCACTCGTGCCCGTACCTCAAATGGCTCACCGAAAATGCGGACACGACGCTCCTGCTCTACCAAGCGGCGCCCAAGTGTGTTTTCCGCCTGGTAGCCAATGATGAGAATTATGTTGCGCTCGTCGCCAATGGTGTTTTTCAGATGGTGCAGGATGCGTCCGCCTTCACACATCCCTGAGGCTGAGATGATTATGGCTGGTCCAGAGAGGGAATTGAGTCTCTTGGACTCTTCCACCTCAGTAATGTAGTGCAGCCCGCGAAAACAGAACGGATCCTCATGGTCAAGGAGCAGGTTCAGGGTTTCAACGTCGTAGCATTCGGGATGGCGCTCATAAACCTCGGTAGCCCTGGAGGAAAGTGGGCTGTCTACAAAGACCGGTAGCGGCGGTATCCGCCTCTGCCGATGCAGCTCACGCAGAAAATACACGACCTGCTGCGTCCGACCTACGCTGAAGGCAGGGATTACCAGTTTGGCCCGCGCCGCGACCACCGAGTTAACCAATTCTGCCAACTCGTTGCCGACATTTTCTATCGGTGGGTGGCGGCGATTGCCATAAGTGCTCTCGGTTAGAAGAATATCAACGTCGCGTACCTGCACAGGGTCGCGGAGGATGGGCATATCCTTACGGCCAAGGTCTCCGGTGAAAAGCAGACGCGAGCAACGACCGTTTTCCCTGATCTCAATAAGCGCCAGGGCAGAACCGAGTATGTGTCCCGCGTCATAGAACATGACTGTAACCCCCGGAGTTACTTCCATCGGCTCCCCGTAGTCCAAGTCGCGGAAGCGCTCCAGCGTCGGCGGTATATCATCGGGCGTGTAGAGTGGCTCAAATGGATTTTTACCCTGGCTGATGCGTTTCTTGTTGACGTATTCCACGTCACGTACCTGAAGGTGGGCAGCGTCGCGCAGCATAATATCACACAGGTCGCGTGTTGCTGGCGTTGCCAGAACCTGCCCGCGAAAGCCCTGTCGTACCAGCGTCGGTAGGTTGCCGCTATGATCAATGTGGGCATGGCTGAGCAAAAGAAAGTCTATTGACGCCGGCGAGAAGGGAAAATGACGATTGCGCTCAAAGGCTTCCTTTCGCTTGCCCTGATTCAGTCCGCAGTCTAGGAGGATACGAACACCATTGAGGTCAACAAGATGCATTGAGCCGGTCGTCGTGCGCACCGCCCCGCAAAAACGTATCTGCATTATTCCTCCTGTCGCCTTAAATCGCGCAGTATCCTAGCGGGCCTGAGGCGCATGGTCAATTGCGCGGCGCAGAGACCGATCGTAACTTGAGTTGATCTCGTGCTTGCTCCCGGTGCGCATACCGGCTAGACTATGGATTGGTGACAGTGACACGAAAAAAGAATGGTGTCTCGCGTGGCAGAACCGTTCCCATTGGATCTGGATACCCTCCAGCGCGTGCTGGACTACCTCAATGATGCCGTGTATGTCACGGACCTTGACCGGAGGATTGTCCTCTGGAACCGGCGCGCTGAAGAAATCACAGGGTACAGGCGCGAGGAAGTAGTTGGCCAGTATTGTCGCAATGCCGTGCTCAGCCATACCGATAAAGAGGGCCGCTCCCTCTGCGGCACCGACTTGTGTCCCCTGCGGCGTGCCATCGTTACGGCAACGGCCAGCACGGCGCCAGTCCTTGTGTATGCGCTCACCGCGAAACGGGGACGCATTCCAGTAAGCGTTTCGGTAGCGCCGCTGCGAGATGACCGGGGCAATATCGTCGGCGGCATTGAGGTCTTTCGCGACGAGTCGCAGCGCCTTCACGATCTTGAACTGGCCAGGCGGATTCAGCAACACATTCTTCCCCACGAAATGCCCCAGTCTGATACGCTGTGTGTGGCCGTGCGATATCTGCCACGTGAACTCGTTGGCGGCGACTTCTACGACGTGGTCGCCCTAGAGCCAGACTCGGTCGGCATCTTGGTGGCTGATGTACGCGGCCATGGAGTCAGCGCCGCCCTGTATACAATGGTCCTGAAATCTATGAGCCAGAACCTCGCACATCTGGCCGGTAACCCCGGCGCGTTGCTTACTGGCATGAATCAGGCGTTGGGCAAATTGGCACTGGACGAGGTCTTCGCAACCGCCATCTACGTCGTGGTTGAAGGCAACACGGGTGTAGTGCGCTATGCAAACGCCGGCCATCCCCCTCCCCTGCTTCGGGCTGCTGACGGAAATGTCGTTGCGTTTGAACCAGAAGGACTTCCCCTTGGCGTCAGCCGCGACGGCACCTATGGCAACCTGCAGACACGGCTGTCCCCGGGCGATACTTTGCTTCTATACACTGACGGAGCCGTTGAAATCACCGATCGCGCCGGCCACCATCTTGGTGCAGAAGGGTTGGCCCGCCTGATGCGCACAGTCCAATGGCCTCCAATGATTGTCAGCGCAGGCAAAAGCAGCGACATTCATCCTCTGGACGCTCTGCAGGAAGCGCTCCTGCGCGAATGTGGCGGCGTAGGATTTGAGGACGACCTGTTGCTGCTGTCATGCACGCGGTTGCGGCCTTCTGAGGTCAAGGCTGACATTTAGTTTCGCAGTTACTATCCGGTGAGATGCCATACGGAGGGGGGCAGGTGTCTCACTATAGATTTTACTTCTGAAACCGCATATCGAGGTTGAAAGATGCTGAAAATCTTTGACGCACTGACCTTCATTGGGCCCTACAGCCGACGTGAGCTGAATACCTCTCCCGCTTCCTTGGCGGCACAGTTGACGACCTTGTCTGTACCACATGCACTACTGGTTTCCCTTTTCGCCATAGAACACGAAATGGAGGCCGGGAATGCCCAGGCACTCGCTTGCGCCCGTGCCTATCCGGGACGATTTGAGCCTGTGGCCGTTGTTACACCGGCACAGTTCATACCGGACAGCGGCCAGATGTTGCGACTGCGGCGGGCTGGCTTTCGCGTAGCAGCCTTCTTTCCAGGTATGCAGAAGTGGTCACTTGAACTCCTGTCGTTTCGCCAAGCGACTCGTGAGGCAGCAGAGGCTGACCTCGTCCTCTTGCTCGTGGTTGGGCGCGGTGGCGAAGCAGCGCGTGCCGCAGCAGTCGTGGGTGGCATCGGCACGCCAGTCATTCTCCGGATGCATGATGCCGGGGGCTATGAACTGCCGCATGAATTCATCGCCATCGGCAGGGAATTTCGCAATATCTTCTTTGATGTCTGGAACTGCGTCGGGGCGGGTCAGATTGCTCTCCTTGTACGCGAGTTAGGCGCAGAGCGGCTGGTTTTTGGTTCCGGCGCTCCACTCTGTTGCGCACGAAGTGCCCTGCTCCTCCTTATGACCTCAGGCGTGAGCAATGCTGACCTTCTCAGCATATCCGGCATGACGTTGCGCCGCATCCTTGGCGATACTGAGCCAGGTGACACGAACGCTAATTTGGGTCCAGATCCTGTTCTGGCCTGCCCCAAGATTGATGTACATTACCACTATGGCGATTGGAACCTCCTCATTGACCGCACTTCATCGGAGGCAACAAGCACGGAACTGGACACCTTTGGAACGCAGTACGTCATCATGTCCTCATCTGCCGCATTGCGCGGTGATAGCGCTGGGGGGAACGCGGCAGTGGCCGAGGTTCTCACCCGAGATCACCGGTTTCGTGGTTACATCTACCTTGACCCATATAACGCCCGTCAATCGGCGTTGGACCTGGAGCACTATGGGGCCAACCCTCATTTCGTCGGCGTCAAGACCCGGGCTGACTACCACGGCACTACGTTGGAACATCCTGGCTACGCGCCGCTTCTCAGGCGCGCTGGGGAACTGGGGCTGCCATTGCTTTGCCACGACGCCGGGGTGGGTCTGGTGGCCACACGCATGCCTGGACTGAACTTCATAGTTGCCCATAGCGGCCCTGCCACAGCGCAGCAATACGCTGACCTCCCCAATATCCACTTCTGCATCGCCTCCAGTAATCCCTTTATGCTCGGCAGCGACGTCCGGGCCATGATCGCGCGCGTAGGCGCCGGGCGAATCCTGTACGGCTCAGATGGGCCACTGATTTCCCCAGCCTGGACGCTGGGAAAACTCGCCTCGGCAGACCTCAGCGGTGTGGAGGCACAACAGATTTTTATGGACAACGCGCTGCGGCTCTTCGGCCGCCTGCGACAGTGAGCGGCGGTGCTGCCTGGGCTAAAGGTGCTTGGTGCCCGACAACGCGTGCACAGTGCGCGGTGGAGACAAGACCATGATTCGCGTGGGTGTTACGGGTGTGTGTGGTCGTATGGGCAGTCGGGTCGCTGCATTGGTGCGCGAGGCTAAAGACATGCAACTCGCCTCCGCCATTGAGCGGCCAAGCCATCCGCGTATCGGTGCTCCCGTCAGCGATGTCATTGGCGGCGGGCCGTTGCCTCTAGTTGTTTCTCCCAAAATTGGGGAGGGTCTGGATGTGATCATTGACTTCTCCTCTCCCGAGGCAACAGTGGGTTTTGCCGAGGAGTGCGCCCGCAGGCGTGTCGCCTTGGTCAGCGGCACTACCGGCCTTGACGAGGAGCAGGTCCGTCGGCTCCGGGCTGCGGCCGCCATCATTCCCTGTCTCTGGTCGCCCAACATGAGTGTGGGCGTGAACGTACTTTTCCGCCTTACCGAGCAGGTGGCGAAAGCACTGGGTGACGAATATGACGTTGAGATCGTAGAAATGCACCATCGGTTCAAGAAGGACGCGCCAAGTGGTACAGCTAAGCGGCTGGCGGAAAAGGTTGCGGCAGGACTGGGACGCAACTTAGAGGCCTGTGCCGTCTATGGGCGCGAGGGCTTGGTGGGCGAGCGCCGGCCTGAGGAAATTGGCATTCATGCCGTTCGCGGCGGTGATGTGGTGGGCGACCACATGATCATCTTTTCCACTCTGGGCGAGCGCATAGAATTGGTCCATCGCGCGCACAGCCGCGACGTTTTCGCACACGGCGCCCTGCGCGCCGCCCGCTTCATTGTCGGTAAGTCACCGGGGATGTACGAGATGGCTGACGTCCTCGGGCTCAGGGGTTAGCCGCCATAGCGATATTCGCCCAGTGCCCGCAGGCGTTTCTCAATGGTCTGTCGCTCGGCCCATGGCAGCCGCGCGCGGGTGTGGTGATACTGGATTTCGTCCAGCTCCAGCGCGCGCCGGTAATTCTCAATGGCTTCTTTACGCAAGCCCAGTGTATCGCTCACGCGCGCTACCGCGGCGACAAGGTGAGGGTTGCTTTGAAAACGTTCCCGTGCCTGCCTGTAGTGCCGCAGAGCCCAACTGAGCGCATCCTGCCGGACGGTGCCGTGGGAGATCCCTCCCAACCACTCGTACATCTGCCCCAATTGCCGTGGATAGAGGTGAGTCTGCGGGCGGAGCCGCGCCGCTTCAGTGACATGGGCAACTGCCTGGGTAAAAGCCTCCCCTCTTCTTGCTGCAGGGGTTGCGGGATTGCCTGCAAGCGCAAAAAAGGCCTCTCCCAGCGCCCCTTGAATGCGCGGATTTTTCCTGTCAAGACGTGCCGCAGTCTCTAGAAGTTGCAGTTGTTGTTCCAGTGTCATGTTGCCAGCAAGCATGCCTTGGCGGGCCGTTTCGTACAAGGAGTCGGCACGCGTCATGGGTCCTATCACTCCTACCGAGAGACTCAACAGAAAGATGAAAACAACAGCCACGACAAGCACGCGGCCGGCAAGTCCGGGGCGAAAGGTCCCCAGGGTGCGAACCTCGCCAGTGAACGCCAAGGCAGCCCCAGCTAAAAAGAAAGCCGTCTGTGCGGTGCCGTCAACATGAAGATCAAAATCTACGAGTCCATGAGCCAAAAAGGCGAGTAGGCCGGACAGGACACCCACTTGAAGAAACCGCCAGTCCGGCACTGTCGCAGGGGCGTCTGTTGCCGCATCTGAACCAACTGGCATAGCACTGTACAGATAGAAGGCACACCAGACGAGCCACAGGGCAACCGGCCACAACCAGTAAAAGACCCCCCTGCTGCTGCAAAAGGTATGGGTTGCAGTAAGCTCCACCAGAAAAGCAACAGTTCCGCCACACAAACCCAGAAGGACTGGCAGACGGTTGGTCGGCTCGTTGCTAAACTGCGCATCGCCTTGTACCATTTCCCGCTTTGATGATCCCTCCGAAGATTCATCACCCGTGCGCACGTTGTATGGTCTGCTGCGGGGCCAGGCGCACCACAGGATAACGGCCCACACAGTCAGATAAGTCGCCAGCGTTACCACGCCCATCTCCGCTGCAACCTGGAGGTAGTCGTTGTGCGCCATGCGGGTTTCTTGGTCTGCGGCGGTCTTGTAAGAGCAGTAGTAATCCTCCCACGCCCCCGGCCCGACACCGAGAAGAGGTCGTGCCCTTATCATTTGTAGCGACGCTTTCCAATAGGGCATGCGCACCTTCAGTGAGCCGACAAACTCCTGCATCGGCGGGAAACGTGCCGCCAGAAGGTATCCAGCAGCGATGCCTGTGAGAATGGCCGCGGGAAAAAACACACGCCAGCGTTGCGCAAGCCAGTGCCTTACACCCAGGGCAAGGAATGCGGCAACGCCCACACCGAAAGCCATCCATCCGCCTTTAGAGCCGGTGAGGAACAGACAGACAACCAGCGCGCCAAGGGCCGCCAGATTCAGGAACTTAGTGAAAGGCCGACGCATGGCCCGCCAACGGGCCACCGCGAAGCCGGCCCAGGCTGGCGTAACCAGGGCGAGGAAGCCAGCAAGTGATGTGGGTAGTACGAAAGTGGAAAAGGGTCTGTCTTTAAGTAGGCGTCCTTGAAACTCAGCGCGCATCTCGGGCGGCAGTCCAAGCCGGCGCAGAAGCCCCTCTGGGTCGCGCTGAAAGGCCTCCCGTGCCTCAGGAATGTCCAGGAAACGCTGATGAAAACCATGGAGGGCCACGACGATGGCTGTCGCTGCCAACGCACCAAACAGAATGCGTCGCTCGGCCGGCCGCCGGCAAAGGTGCAGGCCCAGAAAGCCAATAGCCAAACGGGTGCTCCATGCTAACAGGCGGGTAATCGCGGCGTGTTTGTATGACGCGTTAAATGCGGAAAATGCAACCGTGACCAATAGGGCGAAAAAAGCCAATTCAATGGTCGTTATGCGGAAAGAAGCAACAGATTCCCCCCCCCGCAATACGAGATTCAGAATAGCGCAGCCTGCAGCAAGCCAGATGAGGAGATCCAGCGTAAGACGTGCACCAGCCGCGCTCGCCTCCACAGGTACCAGAACACCGCCAACCACACCCAGAACCACTAGAAAAAGAACTATCATTTCCAGGGGTTCAGTGATGTTTGTGGCCGCCAGGGCTGTGTCCGGTCGCACCATCCGGCTTGGTGCACAGGCTTCCCGACGTTTTTCCTTCACGGTCGCCGTCGCTCCCGGCTGAGCCCCGCACGTTCCAACACGACAATGATGGCAAAGACTGCCGCTGCCTGTACGATAGCAACAACGGCACCCACAGTGGTGGACTGGTAAAGAACCGTGGCCCCCAGACCAATGGCGGCGGTCACCAGATAAATAGTCAGAACTGCCTGCCGTTGCGTCATGCCCAGCGCTAGAAGACGATGCGAAAAGTGCTTGGTATCAGCGCTGAATGGCGAGCGCCCCTCGCTCAAACGTATCCAAGTAACCGAAACAATGTCAAATATGGGCACGGCAAGAATAAGCAACGGCACAACGACCGGAAAAAGCGGGTGCGTTGGTTGGTAAAAGGTGAAGTCCACACTCAGCACACCGATCATGAAACCAATGAACATACTGCCGCAGTCGCCCATGAAGATAGAAGCCGGCGGAAAGTTGAACACCAGAAAGCCGCCTACCGCGCCGACGAGAAGAGCAAATACTGCCGCCAGGAAGAGTTGTTGTGTCTGCAGCGCCACGACGACGAACATCAGTCCGACGATGAATGCAACACCGCCGCAGAGGCCGTCCATATTATCCAAGACCATGAAGGTGCAGGTTACCCCCACAATCCAGGCGACAGTCAGGACACCTGTGAGCCAGGGATTCTGCAAAAAGATGGTGATGCGCTCCTGCTTAAAAGCGAATAGAAGAGTAGCGACGATGATCGTCGCCAAAAGGCGTAACCAGCCCGGGACACCCCGGCGATCGTCAATCAGGCCGATAATTGCCAGAAGCAGGCTTCCCGCAAAAATGGAGGCGATACGTGGCAAACGGTGAGCTATGCCAGGTAGAAAGGGAACCGACCATGCAGGCAACCATGTCGTACACGAGGTCGGTAAATGGGTAACAGCCACTGCCAAAACAATGGGCAACCAAAGCGCAACAAATATGGCGATACCTCCTCCGCGCGGCGTCGGCTGCGTATGTATCTTGCGCTCCCCTGGCTGGTCAAGCAGGCCGAACTGCGGCGCAATACTGCGCATGACCCAGGTCCCCACCGCCGCCAGCCCGAACGCCAAAACCGCCAGACTGCCGAGTATGGGCAAAAATCGGGAGATGCTCACCCATTCCTCCCTGGTCGTCCCTCGGCACTTGCCGAGCCAAAGTTTGTGCTCATTATAGGTCTTGCACCGCTGCCTTTCCAGTGCGTATCATTCTCTGCGTGATATGCCGCTCCGTTCGCATCCGGCAAGGCCCGGGGCGGTCGTATTTTCCCAACCATTTACTTAATCGTCACCGCTAGTGCGGCAGATGGGTGGAGCGAACCTGAACGCCCGGAACGTGGCTGCCCCAATCCTGTTTAATGCGCTGTCCGTCTCGCCAGAGGCGGCGGGGGTCGGCCGCTACGCCTTTGAACTGTGTCGGGCACTTCTCGCCATACGGAACGACATCAAGGTGGTGGTCCAGCGCGGGATGGCAGCGTGCCTCTGCTGCCCTCGCGACCGCCTCTGCCTTTTACCCAACCTGCACCAGAGTTGGCAACGTATTCTCGTCGAGCAACTCGCCGTGCCATTGCAAATGCGTGGTTGCCGACTGATTCACTTCCCCGACGCATCCCTACCTCTGGTGACGAGTTCTTTGTCAATAGTTACTCTCCACGACCTGAGTTTTCTTCGCTTTGACGATATTTTTACTCGCAGTCAGCGAGTCTGGAAGCGGTTCGTTGCGCGTGAGGCACTTTCAAGGGCGACGCGGGTAGTTTGCGATTCACAGTTTACTGCGACCGAGGCACAGGACCTCAGGCTACTTCCCGCTGAAAAGTTGCGCGTAATCTATCCGGGTGTCAGGATTTACTCCGGGGGGACGCATACCCCCGCGGCGGTTCGTAACCTGTCCACGCCTTTTGTGCTGGCCGTGGGCACTTTAACTCCCCGCAAGAACCTGGTCCGCTTGATTAACGCAGTCGTCCTCTTGCGTCGCGAGGGCCTTGACCTGGACCTGGTTATTGCCGGAAAACGTGGCTGGCTTTTTCGCCCGGTTCTTGCCGCGAGTCGCCACCATGAAATTGCCGGGCACGTTCACCTCTGCGGACATTGTTCCGAAGCGGAACTGGCTTGGCTTTATCGCCACGCAAAGGTGCTGGCCTATGTCTCCCTCTATGAAGGGTTCGGCTTTCCGCCCCTTGAGGCGATGACACACGGACTTCCCGTGGTGGCGGCCCGTGCTGGCGCTTTGCCGGAGGTCTGCGCCAGCGCGGCTTACTATGTGGACCCATATTCGGTGGAGGACATTGCGCGCGGACTGCATGCTGTTTGCACAGACAGAACCCTGCGTGCGCATCTCATCGCAGCCGGTGCAGAACGCTGGCAAGCATTTGACTGGTCACACACAGCAACAGGAATGTGCCACGTTTACGACGAGGTAATGGAGGATAGCAGCCATGACCACCAAGGTGGAAATTGTTGACACCCTGCGCGCCATGGGGCTGAAAGCAGGTGACATCGTAATCGTGCATTCTTCGCTATCAAGCCTGGGTGAGGTCCCTGGCGGTGCGGAGACAGTAGTGGACGCGCTTCTGGAGGCGGTCGGTCCGGACGGCACAGTGGTTGTCCCCACTTTCGCAACGCCTGACCCAGTTTTTAACCCAGAGTCTTCTCCCACAACATTAGGAGCAGTGGCCGAGGCACTTCGCCGACGGCCAGGTGCAGTACGCAGCCTCAGCCCTGTTGCTTCTGTAGCGGCGCTCGGTCCAGCTGCCGCGGAAATCTGCGCCGGACATGACCGCACTCCAACCGCTCATGGCGAAGGCACGCCCTATTGGCGGATCGCCGAACGCGGCGGCTATGTCCTGCTTCTCGGCGTGGACCAGGACCGTAACACAATGCTTCACGCTGCCGAGGAAATCACGCGTGCGGCCTACCTGACGCCCATCACAGCAAATATGTCGGTCCACGGCGAGATTCGGCAGGTGACTTATCAACTGTTCCCCGGCCCCCACCGTGACTTCATAGGTCTTGACAAGGAGCTGCGCCGACGCGGTATCGTGCGGCTCGGGACAATCGGCCGTGCCCGCGTCCGGTTAATGCCTGCACGTGCACTTATTGAGGCGGTTGTAGAACTTCTCCGCGAGAACCCTGCCGCAGTGCTCTGCGACAACCCCGCCTGCGAGGATTGTGTCCGGCAGCGTGCCTTGCTGCGTCGCAGCCGCTTACAACAGGAAACATTTGTCATCGCAGCCCAGTCGCAACTCGCCGGCATGTATCCTGCGGAGATTGCTGACAGGGTTGCACGCTGTGGGTTGGATAACCTAGAAGTGGACTTGGTCCTAGGGCGGGACCTCGGACGCCTGACGGATGGCGAGTTTGACAGCCTACGGCGCGAACTGGAAACCCGACCGCTTGCGGTCACAAGCGTCCGGCTGCGAGCGGTGCCCGATGATCTAACTCTAGCCTGCCAGCGAGCCTTGTTGGTTGGCGCGAAGTACCTGGTTATGCCCTCATCAGCAGAGGCCGATGCCCTCGCAGCAGTGCAAGCAGCGGGCCTCATACCCGCACTGGAAAATGTTGCCATGGGCGTAGGCGAAATGGGACGACGGCTGCTTGCGGCACAACGCTTTGGGACGCGATGTGCCTTCAACCCTGCCGAGTTTGCGCGGGTTGGCGTCAAACCTTTTCTTCAGGCCTACAAGCGCCCGGTGCGTAAGTTCGTAGGACTTCTCTACGTGTGTGATGCCCGGTTTGACGGTCAGCCCACTGCTCTCGCCCGCGGAAACGGCGAAATCAAGGAAATGATCTCAATCCTGCGCGCGGGCGGTTTCACCGGGCCGATGGTCCTCTGTGGGGTTCCCGGCACACTTGAGACCTGCTGTGGTGAGTTCATGAACCTCCTGGAATCGCTGTAGAACTGCATCACTTTCGCGTGTCGTACAACTCAAGGATGAAGAAAGATGCGGGTAGTTGATCTGTCACGGCCACTCACGCCCGGGCGCGATGTGGAAGTGCGTCTCCAGCCTAATCCCCCCCTCTACCTAGGGCATGAATGCTACGCCTGGGACTTGACCATTCGTTCGCACTGTGGCACTTATTTTGAGACCGCAGCGCATGTTTTCCGCGATGGGCGAAATACTTCGGATGTACCGATCCAGGATCTGTATCTGCCCTGCGCCCTCGTCACCCTCCGCCGCCCGGTTAGTGCCGGGATTTCGGCAGAAGAACTGGACGCTGCTGGTCAACACGTCCGCAAAGGCGATGCGTTGCTTGTTTTCACTGGTGGAAACCAAAGCCGCTACTTCAACCGCGACGCCGTGGGCTGGATGATAACACATGGGGTAAGATTGCTGGGGGCAGACTTGGAACGCTACGACACGGGGTTCGTAAATCCGACAGGGATGTTTCTAGATCTTTTTCGCGCCGACATCCCCATCATCGCCGGACTCGCCAACCTGGACCAACTCAGCCGAGATCGATTTGAACTCGTAGTCGCCCCGCTGCTAGTGGTAGGAATTGGGACAGTCCCTGCACGCGTCTTTGCAATTGAGCGCTGAGCGGCATGACCCAATGGAAGTCTTCAACGCCGTGGCGCGCGCACTATTGGTCGTATCATAGAATACAAACGCTCAAGAACGTAACCTCCCGCCGCGAGGATACGCCCCTTGCTGCTCAGCGGCATCCATAAAAATCCCCGGTCCTCAGGACGGTTGCCCAGAGTTTCCTTGTATTGGTTGTAACCAAAGCCAAAATCCACAACGCGGGGAGGATCCACAACGAACAGATCTTCTAGGAGAAGGTAATTGAGAACTATCCCGGGTGAGTGTTCCCTCCATGCCGGGTCGTAGCCAGGGCTCTCATAATAGTATGTGCCGCGATATTGATATCCGACTACACAGGCAATGGGCTGTTCCTTGACCAGCAGGACATAGGAGCGCACCCATCCGTGCTGCGCAAAATGTTTGAGAACGGGCAGCGACGGTGCCGGCCCCTTGCCGCTTTGACCCTGCCAGGTTTTTGGCCAGAGGTCGGCAAGGTAGCGGGCAAGTTCTTCCATCTCCCCAACCTCGCGGAAACGGCGGCAAATCAGTGTATCCGCAGTTTTTTTCTTCAGGCGGGCAAATTTGCGCCTCAGGGTTGAGCGCGTGTTAGCGCTGAGGCTTGCGAGATACGTTTCCCAGTTATCGGGAAGATCGAGAAGGAAGGTTCGCTGCACATCGTGCATGTGAACGCGCCCGAAGATGTGATGAGTTTGGCGGGGCGAAACTGGGTTCACGGGAAAATTCTCGGCGATGAGCAAGTCGGCAGTTAGACCACGGCACAACTGATACCAGGCCCCCTCCAGCACCGTGTATCGCGTCCATCCGCGGCGAATAGCGAACTGTGCATCGCAAAGCCACAAAATACGCCCTGGGGGAGCCGGCATGCGCCACGGCCCCACGCGGGGAGTCACTGGCTGTGGTGGTATGCGGAAAGGTATGAGTGCCACGGTATCACCATCTTGCCGGCAGCGGACCAGAGCCACCTTCTCGTTTTCCTCAAAGCACGTCAGGCCCCATACCACGACAGGGTCGCAAAAGAAGCCTGCATCCACCCCAGGATCAGCAAGCAGTGCCTGCCAATCTGGCGTGTGCTGGGGGAATTCTGCCGGCGTGCAGACCAGGTCAAGGCTGTACTTCAGCGCGGATTGGGCGCTGAGCCAGTGCCACGTCTTCACCTTGCCCACGGCATATCCTGCGAATGGGTTTTCCTGCAAAGGAGCAAGGAGGCCGTTCGGTGCACCACGCGAGAATATTTCTTTATCAGCCGCGTGCACCTAAGTCAAGTGTCGGAAGAAATTGTCTGGGCCATAGCCCTGCTTCCACTTGAACAGGCCAGCGGTGGCGTCTTGCCCGCTCAGCGGGATGACCGCAGGTCCGGAACCGACAGTTTCGCGCCACCCCTCATACCTGACTCGTGAGCAATGATACCGGGAATGGTCATGGCCAGGGACTCATAAACGTCCAGCGGCGGCTCGGTATCCTGGCGGATGCTGGCGACGAAGTCCCCTATCATCGCCTCAAGATCGCTGCGGCCGTCAGGACGCTGAAAGAAGTCGGGCGGCACCTCCTGCCAGCCTTTGACCGCTTCTCCCGCTTCAGACCACCATTTGGCGCATGTAGTGCCCGCACGTAGGACTACCGCTGAGCCGCGCGTTCCGACGAGATGATAGTAAAGCGCCATCGGATGTGCGACAGTGAACCCGTTGGTGAGGCGTATAATAGCCCCTCTCCTGGTTTCAAAAAGTCCCGTTTCTAGGTCAGTGGGTGCCAGGTCCGGTGCAGCTCTCCCCGCCACCGCGAATGCCAATGCTGTGGCGACACGATCTTCCATCACATGCAGAAGCGGACCGAGAGTATGCGAGCAGTAGAAAAGAGGCGACAGGTGCGTGGCACGCCACGTCGGTTTTGCGCCGGGATGTCTGTCGCGTTCAGCATAGTTGACAAAGCCTGCCTCATCGGCAAGCATGAGGTCACGACAGTCATGGGTGTAGTCCCCCTCGGCGTAGACGATGTTGCCGAGCTTACCCGCCCGCGCCATCTCCTTGAGGCGCACGCACCAACCCTGCCAGATGTAGTTTTCCGCGAGCATGTACTTGCGGCCGCTCTTCTCCACCGCGGCAATTACCGCGCGCGCTTCGTCGAGCGAATAGACGCAGGGAGTTTCGCACAGGACATGTGCGCCACGTTCGAGTGCTTTGACCGACTGTTCGGCGTGCACGGGACCGGGACTGATGACGGCCACAACGTCCAACCTCTCCTCTAGGAAGGCATCGTAGTTTGTATGTGCCTTAAGGCCGGAGAATCCAGCCAAGGCTGTCGGATTGGGGTCGCAGACCGCCACCACTTCGCAATCTGACCGCGCGGCGAAGATCCTGACGAAAGTTTTGCCGCGTCCGAGTCCGACCACACCACAGCGTAGTTTTGCAGCCAATGTCCCCCGCCTCCCGCGCTACTCACTTTCCATGCGTCTTATGACGCGGCGAATGCCGGCGCAGGTACGCCGAACATCTGCAGGTTTGCGCTCAATGACACCGTGAGTGATGACGCGGTTAAGAACCTCAGCGGCTACCGGCAGGTTTGCCTTCTCAATGCGATACCTGCCCTTGTAAAATGGGCAGCGAATTGGGCAGTCGGGCACGTGGTAAGCGGTAGAGGTCTTGAAGATGGGAAAGGTTGGCGCCGGGCGCTCGGTGAAGTGGTAGCCCAATCCTACTCCCTCTTCCTTCGCGATTGTCTTGAAGCGCCCAAAATCCAGACCGTACTTATCACCTTCCCATAGGCAGGCCCAGATGTAGCCGGCCTGTCTGGCCTGTTTGGGCACGGTGCGCATCCGCAGCCACTTGCAGTCGGCGATGGCGTCATTGAGGCGGGCGAGATTATCGTTGTACTCCACGAGGTAGCGCGGAAAGCGCTCCAGTTGCGCCAGACCAACGGCAGCGGTCAGTTCGTTCATCCTGAAGTTGAGGGTAAGGAAGGATGGGCTCTCGCCCTTGAATGCCCACTCGTTGTATAGGGCATGGTGCAGGTCAGCGCGGTTAGTAATCATGATGCCGCCGTCGCCGGTACAAATGTGTTTGCCCTGCTGGAAACTGAAGCAGCCGACGTCGCCATACGTTCCTGCATGCCGACCCTTCCAATAAGCACCAATTGCATGGGCGCAGTCTTCAATCATGAAAATACCGTGTCGGCGGCAAACGGCACGAATCCTGTCAAGTTCGGCACAAAGACCCCAGAGGTTGGTAACAATGAGGGCCTTGGTGTGTTTCATTACTGCCTTCTCCACCTCGGCGGGGTCCATAAGATAGGTATCGTACTTAATATCCACGAACTTCGGAACGCAGTTGAAACTGAGCGCGGCAAGGCCGCCGAAGTGGACGAGCGGGTCGCAGATAACCTCATCGCCACAACCGGCACCAGAAATGGAAACTGCCTGTGCCAGGGCAGTCATGGCACTGTTACGACAAATGCCGAGCTTTGCGCCAGTAAACCGGGCGAATGCTGCATCAAGGCGAGTGACCATGCCACCTTGGCGCCACCCTAACCGCTTGCTCTTCAGAACCTCGCGCAGATACTTCAAGTCGGTTGCCCCGAAAACCCGAGCCATCTCTCAGCCTCCTTCTCCTCTGGCAGACCAACGTACTGTATGCTTGCCCGGCGGCACATATATAAATAGCCAGGGTCTTCCATTTCGCAGGCGGCGTTCAGCAGTCGCAACTTGCCCATCCAATGTGAAAACGACTCGGGGCGGCAACGCAGACTCCAGGCATCGGAGCAAAATGCCTGCTTCATGCGAGGTACCGACGCACCAACCCTGTGGCACACTGGCGCACTCTGTCTGGCTGCGCGCGTGCCACCACAGACAAAGCGCGTCGGTACCGGTGTGTAGGACGCGTGCCCTGCGGGCTGCAATGTGACTGAGCATGCACTGCAAAGCCTCGCGCCCACGACTTTGGGTACTGTGCATGTGAGTCGGGTGGAGAAAGATGTTCAGCGTCCAACCATAACGCAATGCGAGGTCAACTACCCGCTGGTATTCTCGCGGCCGAAAATGATTCTGTCCATGTAAGGGGTGCGTCGGCTCATGGCTGCAAGAACCCGGTTCATAGAACCCGATGGGAATGCTGACGAACTCCAATCGTGCGTTACCGTGCGCAGCGTCGTCATAAACAAAGAAGGGGAAGACTGTCCCGAACGGACAACCGAAGAGATTTACCGGGTCCAGGGGAGGCGTCGGATGATGAACCAGGGAGTTGTCGCCTCGAATGCCCAGTCGTGTGCCGAATCGTGCGAGGTCAGCCCAGCCGCTGGCGCGAAGCCAGTGAGTATTGGTGCAGATGGGCACTTTACCGTAGTGCGCCACGAACAGATGAAACTGCCGCTGGTACTCTGTCTCGTCCAAGGGAGCAGGATGCTTCACCCCTGGCGGGAAGTGCATGAAGTTGAAGTGTAGAGAAAACTCATGGCCGCGCTGCTCATAGAGCATGCGGTCGGCATCAGTGAAATGAAACTTACCGTCTCTCCCAAGCATCACGTTGAGGTGGTAAGGGAGGCCGAAGGCATGCATGATATCGGACATCTTAACCTGAAGACCTTCGCATGCCTCGTCGTCGCCACCGTAATGGAAGAGTGCATCAGGAACCTTTCCGGAAAGTGGTGGTAGTTGGTGCACAAAGAACACGCCTGCCGGAGCCATCATGTTCTCCAGAATCAACAACAAAAGGTCAGCACAGGGAACGCTTGCCGTCGGCTGCCCGCTGACGATGATGGCATCGCCGGATCGCAGGTAGCCGTCGCCATCGTAGTCATCGGTGATCGGCCGCCCCTGGTGATAGGTCCAGATAACCTGGGGCAGGTTAAAGGCGAAGTAGTAGGCGCGTCCGCGACCTAGTTCGCAACAAGTGATGGCGGGCAGGTCGAGCGCACATGATGTCAGACCCATCATCGTCAGCATGCTGGCATGAGTACAACTGATGCGACGGAGCGGGGAAAGAATGGGGCAGAGCGTATGCGGCAGGTTGGGATCAAGAATGCCAGCAACTTCGCCTTTCCCATTGAACGACATCCAGCCTCCCACACTGAAGGGCGCAGTCGGCACGCTAGGTCCGTCAGCACGGAGGCCGAAAATTTCGTCCAGTCCATGCGTCATACAGCCGATGAGGATACCCCCCGCTTCCACCCACCTCCGCAAACAGCTCGCAGTGCCAGCCGGCAACTGCGATGCATCAAGGTCGCCGACTAACAGGACGCGGACACCGGGTGGCAGATCAGTCAGCGAATCTGGCGGCAGCCACTGGGCACGCACACCGAGTTCGTCCAAGATTTCCGCCAGATAAAGATGCCAGCAGTTCTCCCCGTGCAGATTAATCTCGCGATGCAGCGCTTCATCGTAAATGTAGGCCACACTGCCCCTGCTGTCGGGACTTACCTCGGATGTGCACATGAAATGATCCCTATTGTACCGGCAGAATGCGCTGCGGATTTACTACCAACCATTGCTCAATTGCCTTCTCTTCCAGGCCGAGTGCGCGAAAACGCGGCAGGACGTGGGTAAACATGTAGCGATAAGGCGGGGGTGGCATATACGTACATGGAAGAAAATGGCCTTGTTCAGTCTCAAATGCCCAGTCTAGACCGAGGACAAGGTGGTCTCCAAGCCCTTCGTCAAAATACCGCCGCAGAGCGCGCACAAAACGGCGGATGAAGTCCCAGTCGCCGTCTATCCGCAGGTTCGTTGGACAAAAAGTAGCTCCACGACGCATCCATTCACGCACGGTGCGTCTCTCCTCGACCACATGTCGCATTGTGTGACCAACGACGACCCGTGCAGGGTCCACACCGTTCTCCGTGAGTGCCCGCAATTGCGAAATGTGTGCACCGGGCTGGGTGCAGTGGGTGGTGATATGAACTCCAGTAACCGTTTGTGCGAGTGCAGCAGCGCGGAAGGCCTTCTCCTCGGCAGGAGTCAGTTCAGCATTACTGGAAGCAACCTTGATAGCACCGGCACGCACCTTAGTCTTACCGACACCCTCAGTGATGTCGCGGATACACATCTCTGCCAGTTCCGCCGCACGTTTCTGGCGGACTACCGGCCAGATGCCCTGCGCCTTCGTTCTCACCCAGTAAGACCCGACCTCCATCTCGCGGTAGAAGCCAGTACAGAGGACGATGTGAATGCTGGCGGCACGTGAGACCTTGACGTAGGTGTCGGGTGAGGCCCGCCAAGGCATGGGCGTGCAGTCCACGTAGGCGTGACAGCCGGAATCATTGAGTTTCCGCAGGTTGGGGACGGCGTAGTCCATGAGAAGGTCAATCCACGATTGGGGCGGGCGCCGCTCCCGCCAGGAACGGCAGTTGGACACAAGATGCTCATGCATAAGAACGGCGCCGAGTGCTGCCGGCGCCACTTCACCGCAAACGGTGATTACCTTGCCCCGCGATAACTTTGTCATGGTGATCCCATTTATCCCCTGCGCCGCAGGGTAATCTTGCCCTTCCCCTCCAGTAACAAGCGCCCGGCCTCCCTGCGCAGGAGTTGAATTTGTTCCCTGCCCCGGATGCGCGCGAAGAGATTGCCGGGGATCCAGCCCTGCTTGAGTTTGCTCTGGCCGCGATCCCAGTAGATGCCGATGTCGTAGATCATCACGCCGCCACGCGTGGGCGGCTGACGATAGTGGTAATAAAGAATGTCACCGTGTTCGGGGAAAACCGTGGAATTCTCGTAGGGGAGTTCCTCACGCGGCGGTGGGACAAAACACCACAACTCCGGACCAGTCTCGCCACCATGGTGTAGTTCCGCCTGATATGGCTGCGCTATGCCCTCCCAGAAATTCTCGCAGGTTATGGGCGCGGCCTCTTCCAACAAGTCAGCTACCAGAACCACACCACTCTCTTCAAATACAATCTCAAATTGGTTGTGCATAAGTATCGCGCTCACAAGGCAACTGACTTCCCCGTCCCACCCCGACGCCATGGTGTACTACGCAGCAGGTCGCGTATTGCTTCCAACACCCAGTCCACCACCGCCTCGTCCACCACCAAGGCGTATTTCATCAGGACTGTCCGGTGGCCTTCGTGATATGCGTGAACACGCAGCCACAAACCCCGCCCCAATGCGGCTTGGTGCATGCCCAAGGCGTCTTCGCGTCGGCGGAACTTGAGGCCGGTAAGAAAACCGGAGCCGTTGACTCGCTCTATGATTTGCGGAAACTCCCTGGCAAGAGTCTCTAAACCCCTCTGGTGACGTGTTGTTAAGCGCGCCAGTTGCTGCCTCTGCTGCTCAATGAGGGAGATGTTTCCCAGCGCTATCAGGGCCGCGAGCGATGCTAGGCCATTGGTGCTAATTGCGTCGTACTGTTCCAGGATGTCCAGTTCTTCCCGAAAGATAAGAGCAGATAGAGGATGGAATCCTGCGGTCATTCCCTTGCCAACTACGAGCAAGTCTGGGACAACGCCAAGGCGGCGGAAGTAGAACACCTCCGGATACCAGAACCCCGTCTGGATTTCGTCCAAGGCCATCAGTGCTCCGTGCTTAGTGCAAAGGTCACGGGCAAGTCCCAGAAAATTGGCATCCAGCAGGATGGCTTCGCGGTTCATCATTATTGGCTCGGCCCAAAACCCGGCCACCCGCCGACCATACCTCCGGAATTCGCCGCGCAACATGGCGCAATCGTTGGGCTGAACCTGGACAATCTGTATCTTTCCCAACAGGCCGGGCCACATTCCACGCATTGTCTGGGCAACGATGTCAGTACCATGATAGTTTCCAGACAGGGCAATAATGACTGGGGCGTTCAGACGCGTGCGGGCACGGTCCATGGCATAACGCATGAGCATAATTTTCAGCGCCGCGCCACAGGCGACGCTCCCGGTGCATAGGCCCAAAAGAACGCGGTTCAGCCCTGTTCCGTTGCCACCGGCCAGGGCCACGAGTTTCTCCGCCAGGATTTTCACTGGCATGCTTGGAATGTTGGAGTGGTTGTCCCATACAATCCCCAACTTTGCTGCTTCCGCGGCGAGGGCACATAGTTCTGGATGATTGTACCCCCAGGTCATCTGGTAGTGACCGCTGGTGCAGTCAAGCATGAGTTTTCCGGCCTCGGTGATATAGAACATCCCGTGGCCTGCGAGCAAATCGTCGCCACAAGGCTTGCCTCCACCGTAGGCAACTGGAAATGTCCGTTTATCCGGCCGCGACGATGTAAGCGCGTAGCGTTTCAAGGTGCGGCCAACCTGTGGTAGAAGTTCGTGCGGTGCGCGACTTTGGAGGAATCGCCGCGCTCGCGCCATTTTGCTTACCACCTCGTCCCCCAGGAGTGAAGAACACTTGAAAAAGTCTGTCATAACTACCCTGCCTCGTAGGCCAAAATGACCCTCAGCTCCAGAAACGCAACGTCCGCGGTGCAACTCTTCCAGATTTGCGCTCAGTGATACGACCGGACAAATCGAGCAAGCCCATCACGGCGCATGCCTCCCAAAAGAATGGGCTGCGTCAAGGCCGCCACAATTGTGAGCAACGTTGCTACCAATGTCAAGTGCTTCTCATCTGCCAGCGCTCTGGCCAGTTCCAGATGTGACTATTTGGCTCCAGATTATCACCTGGTGCGGAACGATTTTCACAAGTTTCGATCCTGTGCGAAATTGTGCGGTTTTTTCGCAGTCTAGTCGTTCCTTTATTCCACGTCAACCTGAATGAACGTTTGACATCCCGCGCGGTGCTCACATTTTCCCTATTGGCACAAATGTGGGGAAAAACCTCTTGAGTACGGGAGCAGGGCTAACCTTTTACTGCCAGCGCGGGTAGGCGCGGAATAAGAGTCTGAAGTTGAGTGTGCCCAAATGCGTGCGGTGTAAAACCGCAAATTAGTAATCGTGCATTCGGCGGCAAAGACATCACCTGCAGCGAGCGCCAGGCTGTTGCCGCGTTATACTTGCTGGGAACGTCCCAGATAGCGACAGAGGGTCTGCAACGTGAATTCACGCGCTCACGCGGCAGCCTTCATGTGTTGCCTTGAGACCGATCCTGCTCGTTCGCTGAGGCGTTCCGCCCCGAAGGTTCTACATGCACGTTGACTTTTAGACCGTCTAGCCGCCGCGCGAGCTCTTCTGCTACCTGGTGCCCGACATAATGTGCCGGTTGCAACTTGTGGTCAGTGGGCAACTCCAGGTGTACCTCAACGTAGGTCCCCCGCTCCTCCTCAAAAACCTGCAACCCGTGAAAGCCGGAGACCTCTGGATGGGCGCGGAGGACATCCGCAAGGGCAACTTCAATTTGCTGGCTCCTGGCCCCGGCCGGTGGCCTATTTCGCAAGTCTACGTGT
>Ga0272448_1001058_pt1 | contig 38907 bp, 46 predicted proteins | sample YNPCB0191_FD_202220 | JGI IMG/M metagenome (GOLD analysis project Ga0272448, IMG submission 202220) | Hot spring sediment microbial communities from Yellowstone National Park, WY, United States - YNP-CB-019-1 | ecosystem: Environmental > Aquatic > Thermal springs > Hot (42-90C) > Sediment...
TGGCACCTGGAGTTCCCGGACGTGTTTCGGCCTGCGGAACAGCGAATGGCGAATAGCGAATGGCGAATGGAGCAGGCAGGTAAAGGCCTCGCTGCCGGTGAACCACTCGCCACTCACCATTCGCCACTCGCCGCCAGCCCGCAGGGCTGGTTGGGCGGCTTCGACTGCATCGTGGGCAATCCGCCGTGGGAGCGGATCAAACTCCAGGAAAAGGAGTTCTTCGCCGCCCGGAACCCCGAAATCGCCAACGCCCCCAACGCTGCCGCCCGGCGGCGGATGATCGCAATGCTGCCCGAGACCGACCCGCCCTTGTACCATGCGTTCCAGGAGGCCCTTCGCCGGGCTGACGGCGAAAGCACGCTCGTCCGCGACACCGGGCGCTACCCCCTCTGCGGCCGGGGCGACGTGAACACCTACTCCATCTTCGCGGAACTCAAGCGCAGCCTGCTCAACCCCTCCGGCCGCGTCGGCTGCATCGTCCCTACAGGCATCGCCACCGACGACACCACCAAGTTCTTCTTCCAGGACCTCATTGAAACCAGCTCGCTCGTCAGCCTCTACAGCTTCGAGAACGAGGAGTTTATCTTCCCCGCCATCCATCACGCGACCAAGTTTTGTCTGCTCACTATGGCCGCGCCGGGATCAGCGGTCCGGCGTGCGGTCGATTTTGTCTTCTTCGCCCGGCAGGTCGAACACCTCGCGGAGAAGGAGCGCCATTTCACGCTCACGGCCGACGACATCACTCTCATCAACCCAAATACGCGCACCTGCCCGATCTTCAGGTACAAGCAGGACGCCGAACTGACCAAGTACATCTACCGCCGTGTTCCCGTCCTATTCCGCGAAGGCCGTGAGAACCATCCCGAGCAGAACGCGTGGGGTCTGAGATTCATGACCATGTTCCACATGGCCAATGACTCAGGGTTGTTCCACACGCAGGAGCAGCTTGAGGCGGAAGGCTTTGTCCTGAACGGGAACGTATTTACTCGGGGCGAGGACGTTTATCTGCCACTCTACGAGGGGAAGATGCTGTGGCACTTCGACCACCGGTTCGGCACCTACGAGGGCCAGACGCAGGCGCAGGCCAACCAGGGCAAACTGCCGGAACTCACCCCGGAGCAGCATGCGAACCCCGACTTTCTGGCGTTGCCGCGCTACTGGGTAGCCGAGAAGGAGGTCAGGTCGCGGGTTCCCAGGCGGCCGGAGATGCTGGCTTCGGCCCTGACGATGCCGGAACCGTGGCGGAATGACGCCATCATCAAGACCTTCTGCTACTGGGCCGCCGGCTACTGGCGAAAGGCGGGCGACGAGGAACGGGCCAGGAGACTGCTCGCCGTCGCCCTGCGCCCGTCGGCGGCCGACACCCACATCGACGCCCTCAACAAGTGGCTTCTCGACGAGCAGTGCGAGCGGATGCAGGAGCGGTTCCCGCTCGCGGAGGCCGACGTGACGCGCATGACGTCCTTCCCCGCCGACCCCGTGCCGCTTGCCGAGGAACTCCTGGAGCGATTCTCCCCCCACTGGTTCGTAGCCTTCCGGGACGTGACGAGCGCAGTGGTCCTGCGGACGGCAGTGTTCAGCATCCTACCGTTTGCGGGCGTTGGGAACACGGCTCCATTGGCCTTTTTCGATAGGTCCCAGGCTAAGGATGCCACCGTCTTTCTCAGTTGCATGGATTCCTTCGCCTTCGACTACTGCACCCGGCAGAACGTTGGCGGCAGTCATTTGACGTACTCATACCTCAAACAGCTCCCCGTTGTACCACCGGGCTTCTGTTCGTTGCCGTGCCCTTGGAACGCCGCCCGGTCTCTTGGCCAGTGGCTGGCTGGAAGGACGATAGAGCTCTGCTGCACGGCATGGGACCTGACCCCGCTGGGGGCGGACTGCGGCTACGATGGCCCCCCGTTCCGCTGGGAGGAGGAACGCCGCTTCCTGATCAGGGCTGAGCTCGACGCGTCATTTTTCCACCTTTACCTCGGCAGCGAACAGGAGTGGAAGGAGAACGGCCCGAAGGAACTCCTGGCGTACTTCCCGACGCCGCGCCACGCCGTCGAGTACATCATGGACACGTTTCGCATCCTGCGCGAGCGCGACGAGGCCGCCTACGGCTCCTACCGCACCAGGGAAACCATCCTTGAGATTTACGACGAGATGCAACGCGTGATGGCCGAGAACGCCGCCGCCGTCGCCGCCGGCCGCCAGCCCACCGCCCGCTACCCGACGCGTCTGACCCCGGCGCCCGGCCCGCCCTGCGACGCCGCCGGCAACTTTATCCCCATGGCCCAATGGGACCGCGCCCACTGGCCCGTCCACATCCACCAGCCTAGGGAGGCGGTGGTTGCCCGGCCTGAAGAAGTCCCTGTGGCCGAGTTCGCAGCCCTGGCCTACCCGGCCACCGACGCCGACAAGGCCATCTGCGCGGCGGCGCTGGCCGTGGTCGAGAAGTCCGGCGGTATCTCCAGCATGGAGCACCTGGACGCGCTCCTCTTGGCCACGCACCCGGACTGGTGCAAGGCGTTCCTGGACACGCGCGGGCAAGCAGCGTTTGATGCCGCCCGCAGGTCCGCGCCAGCCGCACTCTTTGTCGGTCAGGGGCAGTCCATCGGCTGGAAGGACTGCCGCGACTATCTGGAGAAACTCAGCGCGGTCACCGTGGCGCACGGCGGCAAGGGTCAGCCCATCGGCGCGGGAACGGCGCTAACCTCCGTCAAGGCCGACTTGCCAACCGGCGTTGACGCTGTCGTGGAGTACGCACTCATGGCGCTGGCCCGCATTCGGGAACTTCGGAAAGACCTGCCGTCCGTGCCGCAAGCGCAGCGGGTCATCCTTGATGCCTTCGAGGAGCAGCATCGGCTGTGTGGCCTTGCGGCGTAGGAGACCGGCGCGATGGACCTCTACAAGAAACTGAAATTGAAGCCGGTCCGGTCCGAGCCGGACGTATGGGTCAGCCGTCTTGTCATCTACGAGGACATCACGCCCAAGAGCCCGAAGGTCGTCAGGGACATCCGCCTTACGCGCGGTCTGAACATCGTCTGGGCCGAGGAACCGGAGGACGACAGCCCCACGGCCGAAATCACCGGCCACAGCGCCGGCAAGACCACCTTCTGCCGCTTCCTGCGATACGTTCTGGGCGAGACCACGTTCGGGTCGAGGGCGGCGATGGAGTTGATCCGCAAGGCGTTCCCGAACGGCTATGTGGCCGCCGAAATCCACGTGCGGGGCACGAAGTGGGCGGTCCGCAGGCCCTTCGGCAGCGGGCGGATGAGTTACATCAAGCAGGGCGCGACCATTGAGGAGATGCTCCAGGAGCGGAGCGGGGCGGTATCGCAGGAGGAGTACCCCAAGAAGCTCGGCCTCGAAGCACTGCTCGATGAACTGCCGACCGGCCAGATCGTGCAGACGGCCGAGGACATCCAGTGGGCGCACATCCTGGCCTGGTGCGCGAGGGACCAGGAGGCTCGCTTCCAGAACATCTACGACTGGCGCTCGCCGCGCAGCGAGTCGGACACCCCGGCCTTCCGCTTCCCCAAGGCCGGGCCGCTGTTCGTGATGCGGACGGTGCTGGGCCTTTTCCTGCCTGACGAACTCAAGGGCGAAGAACGGCTGGCGGGACTTCTGCGAGACAAGGACCGGCTGGAGAAGGACATTGAGGAAAAACGCCGCGAGCCGCAGTGGCGGGTGAACCTCTACGACCAGCAATTGCGCCAGCGATTGAGGGCCCTCTTGCCCAATGAAATCGACATCGACGGGCGGCCTTTCCGTTCCGGCGACCTTGTCCCGGAGGACCTGGAGCGCCTGACCAACCGGGCGGCGAAGCAGATTGAATCCGCTATCGGTGAACTTGACAGTCAGTACACGGAACTGCAAACGAAGATTGACGGCCTTGGCGCTGAAATCAGTCCCCATGAAGAGCAACTGGCGCAACTGGATGCCCTCTTCAACCTGGACGCCGCCGCGGGCACCGAACTGGACCAAGGGCTGGCCAAGCGACAGGAGCAGCGCAAGCACATTGAAGACCTCAGGGACAGGACATGCCCTCTGGGAGACGTGCTCATCCGTGAATGCACCCATGTTCAGGAGCGTCAGCGCGCGTTACAAGTCACTCAACTCCAGGACGCTCACGCGATGGAGCAGGCCGAGGCGAGACGCGAGGAAGAGCGCAGGAAAATCGAAGAGCAGAAGACGAGTCTTCGCGGTGGCATTGAGAATCTGAGGGGTGAACGACAAGGCCTCCTGGCTCGGCGGACCGCGCTGCTGGCCGAAATCCGGGCGAAGCACGATGAGTTGCGCGAACTCGGACGGACGCGAGATGAACTTGATGCCTGGACGAAACGTCGGGACGAGCCCGGCGGCCACGACGAGTTGCTCTACCTGCGACAGAAACTGGATGCGGCGGAGGCCGAGATAGTCAAGATTGAGAAGGGGCTGGCCGAACTTCTCCGCCAGCACGACGAGAACCGCGAGCGGCTGGCCGCCATCTTCTCCGGGGCCGTCCGGTCGGTCCTGTCGTCCGACGGCTACGACGGCACGGTGAGCCTGGACAACCGTGAACTGGCCTTCCGCATCACCCACGGACCGGCGATGAGCGGGGAGGCCGTGGAGACCCTGGCAGTGCTCCTGGCGGACGTTGCTTCGCTGGTTTACCACACGGTGTCCGACAAGGCCCACCTACCCGGCTTCCTCGTCCACGACAGCCCCCGCGAGGCGGACCTCGGCATCCGAATCTACCGCAGCTTCATCCGGTTCGTCGCCTCCCTTCAGGCACACTTCGGCGGGTCGGAGAAATGTCCGTTCCAGTACATCCTCACGACCACCACCGCGCCACCGGAAGAGCTGCGAGGGGTCGAATACGTGAAGCTGCCGCTCAACGCTTCTACCCCGTCGGGACTCCTCCTCGGCCGGAATGTTGCGCTGAGCAGCCAAGCAGAAGGCACCCCAGGGCTGTTCTAACGGGCACTGACTTTTCTGCTTGACAGGAACTCTTGGGAAGTGTAAAGTAAACCATTGACGGGTCCGCCTGGCGGCCGGGGCGTCGATGGTGCGAAAACGAGTCCTTGGGCCAGAGGAGTTGTCGTGGCAGGCAATAAAGCGTTTGGTGATCGGGTGCGAGAGCTGCGGGAGGCCAAGCTGCGGACGGACCCGCGGTTCACGCTCCGGCAGTTCGCCAAGATGGTGGACGTGAGCCCGACCTTCCTGAGCAAGATGGAGCGCGGGGAGTTCGACCCGCCCAAGCCCGAGAAGATCATGAAGATGGCCGATCTTCTGGGCGTGGACGCCGACGAACTCCTGGCCCTGGCCGGCCGCGTGGACCCCGAGCTGGAAGAGATCATCCGCGAGAAGCCCTCCGTTCTGCCGGACCTCCTGCGCACGGTGCGCGGGATGTCCGACGAGCAACTCCGCAAACTCGCCCGGCAGGCGGAGCAGGCCCGCAAGAAGGAAGGGTGACGCCACGAGACACCCCCGTGCCCAAGATTCCATATCTGCCAATCGAAGACATTGAGGCTGCGAGCCTGATCCTGCTTTCGAAGTATGGCGCGAAGTACGGCCCTGTCGCCACACCACCCGTCCCCGTGGAGGAGATTCTCGAGGCGTACCTGGGACTGGGCTTCGACTTCGATGACCTGCCGAAGCGTCTGGGCGTGCCGGATGTTCTCGGCGCTACGTGGGTCACGCAACGCCGGGTCCTGATTGACCAGTCGCTTGACCCGACCGTCAGTCCTGCAAAGGAAGGTCGCTATAGGTTCACCGTGGCGCATGAGTTGGGGCACTGGGAACTACACCGACACCTGTTCCTGGAGAATTCCGGCCAGAGGTCGCTGTTCGCTGCACGAAACCAGCCGACGATTGTCTGCCGCACGAGTTCGCGGAAGGAACGCGTGGAATTGCAGGCGGATGATTTCGCAGGGTTCCTGCTAATGCCGAAGGACATGGTGCTGCACGCATGGGAAGCGCGCAATGGCAGTCTTGAGCCATACTTTGCCGCCGCTGAAATTGCCGATAAGTTGGCAAGGTGGGGCTTGGCCGAAGACAAACGCCCCACTGTGGATATTGCTCGTGAGATGGCGAATACTTTCCGCGTGTCTGGCCAGGCGATGCAGATACGGCTCGTCGGGCTGGGACTCATCAAGACCGAGAAGCCAGCGCCGGATTTGTTCACCCGCGTAGAGTCGAGATGAGGGGCGGAGAGGTTTTTTGTGTCTTGACTGTGGAGAGTTTAGTTGACACAATACATCAGTAGCCACTCCTTGGCCTCGCGGGCATAACTGTGGCGGAGGCGGTCTTCGCCGGCCCCCGGCAAGGACGCGGCAGCGACGACGGAAGGGTTGAGCGATGGTGAAGAAGGTTGTGGCCGTGGTGACAAGAGAGTCGCCGCCGAGGGAATTTTGGGCTAATGAGCTTGAATTCGACTCCGTCCGGGCAGAGCAAGCGCTTGCCGCCGATGGCACGATGGAGCGATGGATTGACGATTTGTCAGGCCAGCAGGTCAGGATGCTATGCGTTCTGCTAGGCCAGGGGCACGAGGACTCAGTGCAGAAACTGCGCCCCCTCTTGCATCAGCGAGCTGGCGAGTTGCGGCCGTTCTTCCTGGTGGAGCAGTTCGCCAAGGGCAAATCGGAGGTGGCCGTGCTCGAGGTGGCTCGAGAGGCGTTATCGCCGCACCTGGTTGACCTGTGCATTCGGCGCAAGCGCAAGCAGGGAAAACCGGCCGACGGCGAGGAGCCGCAGGAGGAGCGATACAACAAGACGGCTCTGCTGTTCGCCCTGTACGACAAGGACCAGAACCTCCTCAAGGAAGCGTTCCACTTCGACAAGGTCCACAAGAAGGGATTTGCGAGCATGGTTCTGGCCGAGGCCGCCAGGAGCACGCCGAAAACGACGTTCGCGGAATTCCTAACGTCCGAGACGGTCGCGGGTATCATCGAGTCGTACCAGCGCTATCGCCGAGACAACAGCGTCTCGGAACTCCAGGCCATTTGGGTGCGCGAAGGTCGGCCTTACGTGTTCATTCGGCGGACCGAGCGGCCTGACCACATCCACGACGGGCGACACATCGTCCACGGCTACCGCGCCGAGTGGATCGTTCTGGACTTCTCCCCGGACGGCGACCAGGTCAACATCGCCTCCAGCAGCGTCGAGGAGCCTCGGGAAATGGCCGAACGGATTGCCAGCGCCCACTTCGGCTGCCCGTGCAGGTTTGTCAATGAGCAGCAACTCACGGACGCTGGGGCCATCGAGAGGTTCCTGTCGGCCACTCGCGCCACGCAAAACGGCGTGCGGCTGGTGGAGGTGTGTGTCTCCAACTCGCCACTCCGCGGCTCATCGAAGGTGAGGATTTCCAACGAGATGCCGAAGGGTCTTGTGGAATCGCTCGACCACTTCGACGCGGCGGTGGGCACCATGATGGAGAACCTCTCTGACGTGGAATGGATCAAGGTGCTCTACCGGCGTAAGAGGGTCGGCCTCCAGTTCGAACAGGACGAGTCGGGCGACGGGCAATACGTGGTGCGCTACACCGACCAGCGGCTTAATGCGTTCGAGCGGCGGCGATTTGAGCAACAGATGAGGCAAGACCATGACATCACCATCCTTTCCACTGAGAAGCGATGAACCGCTGGCCGTCGAAACCGTAGCCAGGCTGCTTCGAAGCGGTAGCACGCACGAGGCCGACAAGCCCGGCGTCGCCCAGACCGCAGAATATCTCGCTGGTCTCGGCTTGATAGAGACGACGGTCGCCGAATACGTCCGGTGCGCGAACCACAACGACCAGGATTACCGATACGTTCAGAACCGCTCCTGCCGCGGCCGCATCCGCGTGGAGGACGACTACGACGACGGAGACAGCCTGGATTGCCCCGAATGCGGTCGGACGGTCTATCCCCGTGGCAAAGGTAGGCAGGAGATCATCCAGGTCGAGGGGAAAACCGAAGGGGTCGCGGCTTTCCTGAAAGGTCTTCTGAAACAGGCCAGCTTGGAGGCCAAGCAGGTTTACCCCTGGGTCTGGCGGGTGGACACGCCGCAAGGCGAGGCCAAACTTGTCGTGGCAGATTACTGCAATCCAGAGCACTCTACCCGCGACTGGGCTGCCGCAAACAGGGCCTGTTACGTCGTGGTGGATGCCGCAAGTTGTAGAACTCGGTTCCTGTCCGAGCAGTGGCTTGTTTGGACCCGCCTGGCTGACGTCGTATGCAGTCCTATCAAACTGGCCAACCTCTTGTCATCGGCTGCCGCAACTGTCCCAACCTCCCAGGTCCGCGCCTCGGTGCCGATCTACAGTGCCGCTGTCCGGCCCGTGGTCTTGGGTCGGAGCCAGAGAGCCGGCCCGGCACGACACGGCCCGATCCGTCGCAGCACACTGTCGCAAAATGCTGGACCAAGAAGGACGGTACGTTCTGCCTGAGCACCAAGACACAGGGGCGGCACGATGGTGAGGCCAGGTTTGCTGCGCGAACAGGACAGGCCCGCCTCATGCAGTTGCTGTGCTATCAGAGGCGGCGGCAGCAGGAGGCAGTGAAGAAGCAGGACGAGGATTTTGAGACTGCCAAGCTGCGTGAACTTCTGATGGAGGTCTACCCTGACGAAATCAAGAAGGCGCGAGACGACGGGAAAGTCCTCTTGGGACTGCTGAAGCGACTTCGAAGCATGGTTTCGGACATACGGGTAAAGAAGCTCGAGCCCGCAGGCATAAATCCCGACATCCTGCCTGCACTCAATGTCGAGGCGAGCATCCACACGGGCCTATCTCTGAACGTCGCCCATTTGCACGACCTCGATGCGAAGGGGACGGGGGCGCGCGAAGTAACCGTTGACCCGCACAAGCTGGATTATCTGCGCCGACAGCAACCCTCCTAACTCCTTTCTGCGACGCCATCTACAACACCGATTCTATCAGGGCGAAAGGTCCGGCACTTTTTCCCTGATAGAACGGTGCCCCGTGGATGACCTTCGCCGGACCTCCATCCGTCGGGGCAAGAAGACCCGCGTCGGTATGCGGGAAGGAGGTCTTGCTATGGTGGTCGCAGTGGCAACAGCCGCGTCTCTGCCGCCTGCACGGAGACGCCTGGTCACCCTCATGCAGGAACTCAACTTCGGGTGGATCGAAAATCTGCGCGTCCGGGGTGGGCAACCGGTCTTCGATCCGCCTCCCACCGTCGTGCGACAGGTGAAGTTCGGCGGCGAGAACGGCCCACGACCGGAAGTCGCGTGGGAAGACTTCGTGCTCAAGGCGCAGGTGCGCGAACTTCTTGTCCAGATGGAGGCGATGGGCGACGGGGTCATCCGCTGCATCGAGGTGAAGCACGGCCTGCCCTTCAAGATGACCGTCGAGGAGATAACCGCCTGAGCGACGGGGGTCGGCTCCCCACGTGTGATTGGAACGATTTCGGAACCTGACAACTAACCGGCCACGAAGTGGAGGCGTTGTGGGTGCCGCTGATGCGGCGAGCCTGCAACGCCTCCGGTCATTTTGGACGCTGCCTCGGTTGGCACCCACGCGCGCCTCCCCGGCCAAGGGAGGCTCAGATGGATGCCAACAAGAAGCATGACGAAATCGTTGATTACGCGGCACGGATCATCAGGCACAAGGCAAAACAACTTATCGGCACAGCAGGTTTCACGAGGTTAGACCGCGAAGACCTGGAACAGGAGATGATGCTCGACCTGCTCATGCGCCTGCCGAAGTTTGACCCTAACAAGTCCACGCATAAGACCTTTGTCGCCCGCGTCGTGGAACGGAAGGTCAGCAATCTTATCCGCCATCGCACGCAGGAGATGCGCGACTACCGCCGAGAGACGTACTCGCTCAACGAACCCATTGACGACGGCGACGGTGGAACCATCGAGCGAAGCCAAACCATCGCCGACCAGCATGACCGCCGCCCGGGCCGACACAGGCGGTCAGACCAGGAGGCCGTGGAACTTGTCCTCGACGTGCAGGCGATGCTCATGCGGCTCCCGGCCGACCTGCGCAGACTTTGCGAGCTCTTGAAGAGCGGAAGCATCGCCGATGCGGTGCGTGAGATGGACATCCCTCGGACGACGCTCAACTACCGCGTAAAGAAGCTCCGCAAGCTGTTCGAGAAAGCAGGATTGCGGGATTACTTGCGAGACCGTCCGTCATTTTGGGCTTGCGCGGGGTAAGTATCCAGTAGCAGCACACAGGGAGATGAACATGGCCCGAACAACTCTGGACTTCCTGATCCGCGAGACGGACGCCGAATATCACGAGAAGTCCAAGACCTATCTCACAAGCCACGCGCTGGCGGACTTCAGGAAGTGCCCGCTCCTCTACTGGAAGCGGAAGCATGGCCTCATTCCTGAGGAAGACCGTCCCGCCTACCTCGTCGGCCGCGCTGCGCACGTGCTGATTCTCGAAGGCGAGGAAGTCTTCGCCGAAGAGCACGCCGTGGGCGGTCCGGTCAATCCCAGGACGGGAAAACCCTTCGGCCCGAATACCCAGGCTTACGCCGAATGGGCGGCGGCCCAGGGCAAGGCTGTTCTGACCGACGAGCAGTATTCTCTCATTACCAGCATGGCAGCCAGCGTAGAGGCCCATCAGGTAGCCTTCGAGCTTCTGGCCGATGGCGTCCCTGAAGGCGTGGTGCGCGTGGAGTACTGCGGCCTGCCCTGTCAGGCGCGGCTGGACTTCTTCAATCCTCAGCGCGGCATCGTGGACCTCAAAACTTGCGACGACCTCACATGGTTTGAGGCGGACACGCGGCGCTTCGGCTACCCCCACCAAATGGCGTTTTATCAGGCCGTTCTCGTGTGCGCGACGGGCGAGATCGCTCCTGTGCGCGTCATCGCTGTGGAGAAGAAAGAGCCGTTCCGGTGCGGCGTCTGGATAATGGAGGACCAAGTGCTCGCCCACGCCCGCCGCGAAAACGAGGCGGCAATCGCACGGCTGAAGCAGTGCGAGTCTTCCGGCACGTGGCCCACGGGATACGAGGAGTGCCGGGTGTTTGATTCCTTGTAGCGTGCGCGGCAGGCGGGATGGCGTAACCGGGCCGGGCCACTCGGTTGGGACTCCCTGAGCCCGCCTGCCCGCCGTATCTGATGAGGAGGTGAAGACGATGCGACTGATGGAAAGGATTCAGAGCGGCAAGACGCCGATGCCGCCCCGGCTGTTTGTTTACGGCGTCGAGGGAATTGGCAAGAGCACACTGGCGGCGAATGCGCCGAAGCCGATCTTCGTTCAGACCGAGGACGGCCTGAATGAGATCGTCTGCGAGAAGTTCCCACTGGCTGCGAGCATCGAGGATGTGCTGACGGCACTCGAGGAGCTCGCCCAGGCAGAGCACGATTACCAGACGGTCGTCCTCGACAGCCTCGACTGGACCGAGCGGCTCATCTGGGATGCCGTGTGTTGCGAGTACCGCGTGACCAGCATCGAGAAGGCTGACGGCGGCTACCAGCGAGGATATGTCCACGCGCTGACGCACTGGCGAAAGGTCGTGGATGCGCTGAATGTGCTGCGCCTGAACAAGGGCATGGCAGTCATTTTGATCGCCCATGCCAAAGTGGAGAAGTTCGAGGACCCCGAGGCGGCGACCTATGACCGCTATTCGCCGCGGCTGCACAAGCACGCCTGTGCGCTGCTGACGGAATGGTCTGACGCCGTCCTGTTCGCCACGAGGAAGTTTCGGACGGAAACCGAAGACCGCGGCTTTGGCCGCGAGCGCACCATCGCCGTCGGCGTGGGCGCGGACGGAGGCGAGCGCATCCTCCGCTGCGTCGGCTCGCCGGCATGCGTGGCGAAGAATCGCTACGGCCTCCCGGCCGAGTTGCCACTCTCGTGGCCGGCCGTCATGGCCGAACTGACCAAGGAACCCCTTTCGGAGAAAGGAGACGTGGCCCATGGCTAATCTCAACGGATTCAACGCGCACAGTGTCGAACCAATGGCGGACTTCGAGCCAATCCCGGCCGGCAAGTACGTGGCCGTCATCACCGACTCGGAGATGAAGCCCACGAAGTCGGGCAATGGCAGCTACCTGGAACTGACGTTTTAGGTTATCGAGGGCGAGTTCAAGGGCCGCCTGCTCTGGACGCGCTTGAACCTCGACAACCCGAACCCCCTGACCGTCAAGATCGCACGGAGCGAACTCTCTACGATCTGCCGCGCGGTTGGCGTCATGGAGCCTAAGGACTCCTGCGAGCCCCACAACCTCCCTCTCGTGGTCACGGTCAAGCAAAAGACCGACGCCGACGGCGAGGTGCGCAACGAGGTGAAGGGGTACGCCAAGCGAGAGACGGCCAACGGGACGAGACCTCCGCAGAACACGAACCCCACGCCTCCGTGGAAGCGCGGATAGGGGACGGAACACGACGCCAGGCCCACCGGCCAAGAATCCAGGCCCTCAACGGGCGACCATCAAGGTCGCGAGTGCGGCCTGGCGTCGTGGACCGGCAGGAATTGCCGATGAAGGACGCCAAGATCAATCTCGGCGCGGGCCAGCCTTTGCCAAGGCTTCTGCCGGCAAGCTGGGGCGACGGCATCGAGGTCTTGACCCGCGCCATGTGCAGCGCGTGCCAGGAACTCAAGCGCCGTCTGCAGGAGGCCGGCATCGCATTCCGCGAACTGGACCTCGACACAGTGGACGGACGTGCGGCCGCCGCGTGGTACGACGACCCCGCCCTTCTGCCTGCCGTGGCGATTGATGGTCGGCTGATTGAAGCCAGCGGCGACGTGGACGCGCTGTTCAAAGTGGCGATGCAAACAACTCGGAGTTTCAAGAAGAAATGAGTCAGCCCGGGACAATTACGTGTCGGGACTGCGGCGCGGAGACTCCGAGACGAGGGCCCACGCAGCGGTACTGCGAGTCCTGTTCCACGAAACGCGACCTGAAAAGGAAACGCCTGTGGGCGAGAAGCAATCCGCTATCCGGGGAACAACGAACGCGGATTGCTGATTGCGTCCGCAAGGGTGCCGAACTTGCAAGAGCGGCGGGCATGGAAGCCAACGCCAAGTCCAAGATGTCGCTCGTGTGGGACGGGCAATCGGGTCCGGATTTGCTGTGGCAAGTGGGGATCGCCATACCGTTTCGTTACGCCGCCTCGAAGAACCATATCTACGCGATGCGCTGGAAGGGTCACGTGGCGCTTCGACGCGACGCGCGCAGCATGCGCGACGAGATCACGCTCCGCCTTCGCGAGGCGCTTGCCGGACGCCGCGTGGCGCACAACAAGATTTGGCTCGACATCCTTGTCCAGAAACCCAATCACAAAGGGGGACGCCGTCAACGTCGTGGACTTGGTCTGTGACGCCATCAAGGCGGCCGTGGACATTGACGACCGCTGGTTCTGCATTCGGAGGCTTGACTGGGAAATCGTAAAGATCAACCCGCAACTTTTCCTGAAGATCGGCCAAGAGGACAACCGTGATGCCCAGATTTGCTCCCACTGCGGGCAGATCAAAGAACTCTCGGAATTCAACCGCCAGAAGCACGGCCGTCTCGGCGTGACCCGTATCTGCCGTCAATGTCGTCGCGAGGGTAGAGAACTGGCCGCGGTGCTGGAGGGGCAACGGCGATGAAGAGTCTACTCGCCCAGTCTGCTGAGCAGCTCGTCCGGCGTCAGTACCGCGACCTTGCCGCGCTTGGGGAAATCGGCCGGGTTGCGCGTGACGATGCAATCAGCCCCTGCCAGGGTTGCAATGGCGTACTGCAGCGCGTCCTCAAAGTCGCCCATGTGACTCTGCAACGCCATGTGGCCGGCCCGGCCTGGGCTGTCGACGATCTGCAGCACCCGGCATATCGTGTTGATGGCGTGCCGCGCTGTATCGGAGTCGGCGCGTTTTCGAACCAGGTAGAAGATCGTTCCAAGGGAGAGGAGCGACACCAGCCCCTCCAGCTCACGCGATTCGACCTTCAGCCAAAGCTTCGCCGCAGCGGCGTAGAATGGGTCACGTCTGAAGAGGATGTCCAGAAGCACGTTGGTGTCGAGAAGGACGCGCTTCAACTGGCCCCCTTCGGCACTTCCTCCAAGCCATACTTTTCGGCCAGCACCTCGTATATGAGGTCGTCGTCGGTCTTGCCCTCCGGGAGCGTGATGATGCCAGAGAGCTTTTCCAAAGCCGACCCGCGAGGCACGTGCACGGCTCGCTCATTCTCCCTGACCGCGAGCGCGCGAACGACCCTCGAGAACATGGCCGAAACACTCGTCTTGTGTTTGCGGGCGTACTGCTTGGCCTTCTTGAGCACCTCGGGTTCCACAGTGAGCGTCAGTTTTGTCTTCGGCATCTGCTCGCCTCCCGAACACGTGTATTCGATTCCGATTATACGTGTGGTCTCCACCCGTGTCAACACCCTCATGGCGCGGAGGCGGCCATGAGGCCCGACAACGCACGAACAGGCATGATCCTCCGCGCCTACCAGCGAGAGGCCGTGGATGCTGTCTACCAGCACCTGCGCGAGCGCGACGACAACCCGTGCATAGTCATCCCGACCGCTGGCGGCAAGACGCCGGTGATGGCCACGGTCTGCAAGGATGCCGTCGGTCGCTGGCAGGGCCGAGTCCTGATCGTGGCGCACGTGAAGGAATTGCTCCAGCAGGCCGTTGACAAGCTCGATGCGGTCGCGCCGGAACTCATGCCGAAGGTCGGCGTCTACTCGGCTGGTCTCAAGAGCCGCGACACGGAACACCCCATCATTGTGGCGGGCGTGCAGTCGGTCTACAAACGCCCGGAGGAACTCGGCCGCTTTGATCTGGTCATCATCGACGAGGCCCACATGATCCCGCCCGAGGGCGACGGCATGTACCGCACATTGCTTGCAGGCCTCAAGCAAATCAACCCACAGGTGCGCATCATCGGCTTGACGGCCACACCCTTCCGAATGACATCGGGGCCCATCTGCGCGCCGGAGAACATCCTCAACGCGGTTTGCTACGAAATCGGCGTGCGCGAACTGATCGTCCAGGGCTACCTGTGTCCCCTGGTCAGCAAGGCCGGGAAGGAGAAGGCGGACACGTCCGGTCTCCACGTCCGGGGCGGCGAGTTCATCGCGAGCGAGGTCGAGGCGCTCATGGACCAGGATGGTCTCGTCGAGGCGGCCTGCACGGAGATCATCGAGAACACCCGTGAACGGAAGTCCTGCCTGGTGTTCACGAGCGGAGTGCAGCACGGTGCTCATGTCGTCGAAATCCTGGCTCGCATGGGGCAGTCCGTGGCGAGTGTGTTCGGCGAAACGCTCGACTTCGAGCGGGACAGAACGCTGGCGGCGTTCAAGGTCGGCGAGGTCAAGTATCTGGTCAACGTGAACGTCCTGACCACAGGCTTCGACGCGCCCAACATCGACTGCGTGGCCATGCTGCGCCCCACGATGTCGCCCGGGCTTTACTACCAGATGGTCGGTCGGGGCTTCCGTCTCCATCCCGGCAAACAGAACTGCCTCGTCCTGGACTTCGGCGGCAACGTCCTGCGACACGGGCCGGTGGATGCCATCCGCATTCAGGAGGGTGGAGCCTTCGCCTTCGCGCCGGCCAAGGAATGCCCGGAGTGCCGCACCATCGTAGCCGCAGGCTACTCCGTGTGCCCCGAATGCGGGCACGAGTTCTTCAGGCGCGAGGCGGAGCGACAGGCGAAGCACGACGCGAGGGCGAGTTCAGAAGGCATCCTGTCCGACCAGGTCACCGTCGAGACCTGCCCCGTGCAGGAAGTCCGGTATAGCGTCCACGTGAAGCGCAACGCTCCGCCTGATGCGCCGCGTACCATGCGAGTCGAGTACCGCATCAGCTTCCGCGAGTGGCAGTCGGAATGGATTTGCTTCGAGCACACCGGCTACGCCCGCCACAAGGCGGAACTCTGGTGGCGGCGACGCTCAAACCTGCCGGTGCCAGGGACTGCTGAAGAGGCCGTGTACTTTGCGGAAGCGGGCGCGTTAGCAGAACCGAAGAGCATCACCGTGCGGAGCGTTGCGGGCGAGGAGTATCCCCGAATCATCGGTTACGAACTCGGCGAAAAGCCCGAACACCGCGAGCCGGGGTGGGACGACATACCTGAAGATGATTCCGTTGGAGCATTATCAGCGGTCGGAGACGACTCCGTCCCCTTCTGAGGAAGAAAACATGAGCATGAACAGCAAGGTCGAGGAGCAAGCAGTCGCGCATCATCGCCGATTCTGCATGTCCTGCGGAACGCGACTCGCGCAGGAGGCTTCAAGGCGGGTCGGACTCTGTCAGGCGTGTCGCCGTCACTGCATCTGTTGCGGGCGACACACTGGCACCTATGGCTACTACGACGTCTGCCTCAGGTGCAAGACCGTCATTGACAAGAGCATTGAATACATGAAGCGGCACAAGGGAAGACTTCCGCCTGCCCGCGCAGGCAGGCCGGAGGAAAGCGCCGAGTCTGGCCCCGCCCGACGGGCAAGCACACCGCGACGGGCCACGTGTGTCTCGTGCGGCGATCCGGCCGAAGCGGTGTTCAACGGTCGGCCGTATTGCGCGGAGTGTTACGCCGAGAAGGAAGGCGGGGCCGACGATGAGTGACCCGATCCATCACCCGAAGCAATACACGTCGCACCCTTCGGGCGTCGAGTGCATCGAGATCACGGAACACATGAATTTCTGCATCGGCAACGCCATGAAATACCTGTGGCGCGCCGGCCTGAAGGGCGATGCCCTCGAAGACTTGCTCAAGGCGCGCTGGTACGTGGACCGCGAGATTTCTCGTCTCCTGCGGTCATGCGAAAAGCGAGGCGGCAGATGCAGGACTTCCTGAACATCCTTTTCGGCGAGGCGGTCACCGAGGACCGCCGCCTGGCAATCTTCACGCTGCCCAACAAGCGCACGCGATTCTTCACTTCCCTTAAGGCCGCCGCGCTCTACGCCGCCGAAGAGAGCAAGACGCAGGACGTGTACCTTTGCGTCGGGCTGGCCGGTGCGGACTGCAGAAGCAAGCCCTCGGCGTCGGAGATCGTGTCAATCGCCGGTCTGTGGGCCGACATCGACCTGCCTGCGCCCTGGCGCGAGGGCAAGCCGCTTCCGGCGACGATGGAAGAGGCGTGGTCGCTCTTCGACAAGTTGCCCTTCCCGCCAAGCCTGATCGTGGACAGCGGACACGGACTCCATGCGTGGTGGCTTTTCAAGGAACCGTGGGTCTTTGAAACGGATGAAGAGCGCATGGAGGCGGCGAAGCGCGCCAAGGGATGGGTGAACCTGATCCGGGACACGGCGCGCTCGCTGGGTTGGGAACTTGACCCGGTGGGCGACCTTGCACGTGTGCTCCGGTTGCCAGGAACCTGGAACCGCAAAGGTAGCCCGCCCGTTTCCGTGCGTATGATCGAGCACGTCGCGGAGCGTCGCTACAACCCCCACGACTTCGCGCCATTCGCTTGCGAAGCGGTGACGCTCGATAGCGCGCCAACAGAGACCGGCGACATCGTGCTGCGTGGAGACGCGGAACCGCCAGCGGACAAGTTCGCGGTGCTGCTGCAGACCTGCCCTGCTTTCGCGCAGACATGGAACCGCCAACGGTCCGATCTTGGAGACCAATCCCAGAGCGCCTACGACCTCAGTTTAGCCGACATTGCCGCGCTCAACGGCTGGTCCGACCAGGAGATCGCCAACCTCATTGTCGCCGCACGTCGGAAGCACGACGAGAAGCCCGACAAGGGACTGCGAGGGGATTACATCGCCCGCACCATCTCGCAGGCCAGACGCTTGGCCGAAGAGCGCGTCGCCAGCGGAGTGGACCTTTCCGGGTTGAAGGTCGGCGACGGCGCGATGCCCCCGCCCCCGAAGAGTCTGCGCCAACTGCTGGTCCACTATCCGTCGCTGCGGTCGCCGGTCATCGAGGGGCTTCTGCGCCAAGGGGAGACCATGGACATCATCTCTGCCCCCAAGATCGGGAAGTCGTGGCTCGTAATAGACTTGGCGCTTTCCATCGCCACCGGCCGCCCGTGGCTCGGCATGGAGACCGTCAAGGGGGACGTCCTGATCCTCGACAACGAGCTGCACGGCGAGACGTCCACGAACCGCATCCCGAAGGTCGCTGCAGCGCGCGGCATCAGCGTCGAAGAGGTCGCCGACCGCGTCTACGTCGAGAACATGCGGGGCCGGCTCCTGGACCTCTACCGCCTCGGCCCCTATTTCCGGCGGTTCGAGCCGGGACGGTTCAGGATTGTCATCCTCGACGCCTTCTACCGCTTCCTGCCCATGCGCACAGACGAGAACGACAACGGCACGATGGCCAACCTCTACAACTACGTGGACTCTTATGCCGATTATCTGAGATGCTCGTTTGTCATCATCCATCACACGAGCAAGGGCAACCAATCGCTGAAGGAACTCACCGACGTCGGGGCGGGCGCAGGGGCGATGTCCAGGGCAACGGACACGCACCTCATTCATCGCAAGACCAGCGTCTACGCCACGGTCGAGCCTTCCGGGGCGGAGGTTCAGAACAGCCGCTATCTCGTCGAGTCCGCCCTACGCGAACATCCCGAACTGTCCGCCAAGGAGGTGGCTGAGCAATGCGCCGTCTCGGTGCGATACGTGCAGCGAATCAGGCGCGAACTGGAAGCGAACAAGGATGCGAACTCGGGTGCGAACTAGGCTCGGAGTTCGCTGCGAACTCCAAGCGAACTGTTCGCATTCAGTTCGCCTGAATCGGCTTTGTAAGACGTTGAAGGGAAGATACTTATGCGACTATGCCAACAAACGAACACATTTGCACGCACACCCCCCATACCCCCTGCGCGCGGCGGCTCTATGGAGCCACCGCGCGGGCGGGGGAATGTGTGCGCGCGAGGAGTTCGCTGGTGGCCGCAGGGGTAGGAACAGACTTCAGGCAAGGAACGCACCGTGCTACTGTGGAGCGATGAGCTGCAGCTTGGGGAAGTATGTGCGATAGCGACCCGCGTCGCGGGTGATGAGCGGCATCCCCTCGATGGAAGCGTGGGCGCCGATAAAGAAATCTGACAGTGTGGACAGCCGCTTGCCGCCACGACGCCGGTAGTTCACGAAGCACTTCCCCGCCAGGAACGCCGCCTCATACGGAATCGGCAGCCGCTCGATGAGTTCTCGCGGCAGCGCTGCCTCCAGCTCCTCGATGCGCTCGAAGCGGATGGACACCTCGGCGTAGATCACGGGGTTGATGCAGAGCGTATCCTGCTCGGTGTGGCGTTCCAGGATGTCGCGCGACCATTCGAACCAGGTCGCATCCTCTGTCATCAAGTCGAGAAGGACGTTCGAGTCCACCAGCACGCGGCCCATCAATCACCCCTCGTCAAGGCCATGATCTGGTCGGTGCTCATGCGGACCGTGCCCTTTCCTCGAAGGGCTTCGACGAGCTTGCAGCCGCGTCGGCGGGAATCGGCAGCCTTCTTGATGACCACCCGCCCCCGCTCCAGCTCGAACTCCACCTCCGTCTCCGGCAGCAGCCCGGCCTTCTGGCGGATATCGGCGGGGATCGTGACTTGTCCCTTGGAGGTGATCTTCATGGTAATCCTTCCTCCAGCCAAAGATAAGATTCTTACATGTATTACTCTTACCATGCGGCAAGGCGTTTGTCAAGACGGGACGGTTCCTTCCCGGCGAAAAATGCGCCGAGACGCGCGCGGGAACAGCCGCCGTATTGAGCACAGTTTGTTTCAAGTGTCCGGTTTTCTCGCAAGGGGGCGCACCCAAGCGCGCCGGACCCGTGGTATCGAGGAATCGTCCGCGTCGGCGGAAAGAACGCGCCTTGGCGCAACCTGGCGCGAACGGGGCGCAACCCTTTGGCAACTTCGGAAGGAGGATTGAGCGATGAGGGTCGAACTCCGCAAGGTTTCGGACATCAGGCCCTACGACAAGAACCCCCGCGACAACGACGGTGCGGTGGACGCGGTCGCCCGCTCCATACGAGAGTTTGGCTTCCGGCAGCCCATTGTCGTGGACGCGGACGGCGTCATCGTGGTCGGCCACACCCGCTGGAAGGCGGCGAAGAAGCTGGGGATGGAGACCGTCCCCGTCCACGTGGCGACCGACATGACCCCGGCGCGGATCAAGGCGTACCGCATCGCGGACAACAAGGTCGCCGACCTCGCCTGCTGGGACATGGAACTCCTGCCCATCGAGCTATCGGAACTCCGGGGGATGGACGTTGACCTCGAACTGCTCGGCTTCTCGACTGAGGAGTTGGAGAAGATGCTGGGGGCGACGGGCACCGAGGGCCTCACCGACCCGGACGCCGTGCCCGAACCGCCGGACGAGGCCGTCACGCAGCCTGGCGACCTCATCATCCTGGGCAATCATCACCTGCTGTGCGGCGATTCCGGCAAGGCCGAGGATGTGGACCGCCTGCTGGAGGGAGCGAGAGTCCACCTCGTCAACACCGACCCGCCGTACAACGTTCAGAATGCCTCTCGCAGCAATAACGCGGTCGCCCTGGCCGCCGCCTCCGGCGAATACATGGGCCAGCAGGGCATGGATGCTGCAATCCGTGGCGAGACGCACGCCACGAGCGGGAAGCTGAGGCCGAAGGACAGGCCGCTGGTGGGCGACTTCGTCTCGGACGAGGAGTTCGCCAGGTTGCTTCACCTGTGGTTTGGCAACGTGGCGCGGGTGCTCGAGCTTGGGCGCAGCTTCCACATCTGGGGCGGCTACTCGAACATCTGGAACTACCCGCACGCGCTCAAGGAAAGCCAACTCCACTTCTCGCAGATGATTATCTGGGTCAAGGAACATCCCGTGCTCACGCGCAAGGACTTCATGGGCAACCACGAGTGGTGCTTCTATGGCTGGAGGGAAGGCGCGGCGCACTACTTCAACCCGGAGATCACGAACGCTACGGACGTCTGGTCGGTGAAGAAGGTCAATCCGCAGTCGATGGTGCACCTCACGGAGAAGCCCGTCGAGCTTGCTGTCCGGGCGATAACATACTCTTCGCGTCCGGACGAGAACGTGCTGGACCTCTTCCGCGGCTCCGGAAGCACGCTCATAGCGGCGGAAAAGACCGGTCGGCGGGCATACCTCATGGAGATAGACCCGCTGTACTGCGACGTGATCCGCAAGCGGTGGGCGGAGTTCGTTCATGGAGAGGGGTGCGACTGGCAGGCGCTTACTCCGGTCCGAGGCTGAAGAACATACAGTCGCGCGTTGGCGTGGTGTTTGGCCGAGGCATATACGCGCTGGGGTCAGGCATTGGCACGGGAGAAGCCCGGCGGCAAGACGCTCTCAACCGGTGGAGGGCTGCCTTGAGCGCCAGCCACATACTCCACGAGGGACTCGGCGTAATGGACCAAATACAGGTAGAACTGTTCATATTCGCTGGAGCGAAGGCGCGAAAGGCCGGCTACGGAAGCGGTTTGTCGGAGGAGCGATTTCGCCTCATCGGCACGGTCGTGCAGGGCTTTCTTCGACTGTGCCTCGCTCGCTTCAAGGGCTTTCTGTCGTGCATCCAGTGCCTCTTCTTTATCCTGCTGAAGCGCGCGCATGACTTTGACTGTAATGAGCACAGCAACGGCGAGGAGAAAGCCGACCGTCACCCGCTGCGGTACCGTGAACGCAATAACTTCTTTGACGACGCTCAGAACCTCGTCATAGCTCATTGTGTACCCTCCCGTGGAAGTCATTGCCATAGGTTACCACCGTGTCGGGAGAGCAGCAATGCGAAGCACGAGGCTGATAGAGAGGAAACGCCCTGGCGCGTTGCCAGGGCGTTTGAGGGAGGGACGTGCACAGCGGGATTAGGCGTTCAGAGCGAATTGACCACGTTCGACCTTCTTGAACCGCGCCTCGTCGCCCTTCTTGGCGATTTCGCGGATGATGGCGGAGTACAGCGTGGCGGCAGGCGTCTTGCCCTTAGGTTGCCAGCGCCCCGAGGCCAGCACCCTAGCCACGATGGTCTGACAGTTCATCGGCTTCTTGTCCTTTGCAAGAATCTCAGCCGCCATGTCCAGCAGGCTCGGCTGTTTCCCCGGTCGCGGTCTCGGCTGTCGTACCTCATCCGTATTGTGAGCCTCGTAATTGCGGAACGTGATCTCCTCGACCCGTCGGTTCGCGCCCACGAGGGCAATCCTGAGGTTCAGAACACGAAGGGCATCCTTGGGTACCTTCTTCAGGGCTCGCCTCTTCCAGCCAGCGGGCAAGGCAAGGCAGTGTGCGTAGTTGCGGTGTTGCTTGAACCTGGTCACTATCTGACCGAGCCCGCGGATGATGTTGTTCTCCATCCCGGCCTTTGCTTTGCCCTCGCCCTTCGCCTCGACGAGAATGTAGCTGCCGCCCCCTCTATGACGAAAGACGAGGTCCCAACCATGCTCATGCTTCTCTCTCGAATCAACCTCCTTGAAGCCCTTCTGGTCGTAGTATGCCCTCATGGCGCGTTTCACTTCCGACTCTCTCATCATGGACCAGACCCCCTCATGTCGAGAAGCGTACTGAACGCCGCGTTATCGGAACACCCACCAATCATTGGGTCTGTTGGTAGCACAGATGAGGTGCCAACGCAAGCAAATTCCTGGTGTGCTACCGAAGTGTTGCAGTCTCCTGTCCAATCACACGCCTCTTTCCAGCGGGTGGGGTTGGTGGAGACGGCTTGCCCAGTGGCGGGTGTTGGTCAAGAACCCTTTACGTGGAATCTGGCGGGAACGGCCCTGAACGACCAAACCCCGGCTCGCGCTGGGGCGGTCGCAGCGCCTGCCTGTCGGCAGGCAGGAAGGGATTGAAGCGTGCCACGCCTTGGGCGCGAACATGCCGCGGTCGGCCTCGGCGAACCGCGACGCGTCGCCCTTCTACTGGATTTCCCGGACGATGGCGGCGTAGACCGTTGCGGCGGGCGTCTTGCCGCCGGTCTTCCAGTACCCCTTCTCCATGGCCCGCTCGACGACGGTCTTGCAGCACAGTGGTTCGTCCGCGTCGGCCAGCACATTCGCCGCCGCATCGAGGCCGCTCATCGTGCCGTCGGCGCGCTCGGCCTTCTTGCGAGGCCTCGGCCCTGTCTGACCGGCAGGCAGGTCGCCCGCGGCCTTGGCCACCTTGGCCTTCGGCGGCACGACGCCGACCGGGACGCCCAGGACCTTCGAGGCGACCTTGGCGGCGGTCTGAAGCGCCTCGGCCTCGCGCTCCTGCTTGCCGGCCTCCTGCTTTTTCCGCCACTGGTCCTCCGGTTGGCCGTCATCCCGGACGCGGTCGGTGGAAAACTTGATGGTCTCCTCCTTGCCGCCGGGCCGCAGGACCGCGCCCTCGTACCGCCCGTGCCCGATACTCTTGTCGGCCTGCACCGGGAGGTACGAGCCGCCTCGGCCACCGAATAGACGGGGCCCAACACGACCTTTCTTGCCTTGCTCATGTCCGTCTCCTCGCCGGCGATTGCTTCCCGTGTGGCGGCGTCGGCCGGCTTGGGAAGCTGCTACGGACTCTTGATGCGGACGGCGCGGCGCGTCTCTTCGCTCACCACATCCCGTCCGCCGTACCTGGACTCGCCGGTGATCCGCACCGGCACGACTCGGCCGCTGACCTTCGCCAGGTAGCGGCCGCCGATGATGACCTCGTTCTTCTTCATGGCTTTCTCCTCGTGCCGGATAGCGCCGGTCTCGGCGCTGGCGTTCTTGCGAGGCGCTGGCGGCGGGGCCGTGCCCCGCCCGGTTCAGTCCTCGAAGGTCTCGATGACCCGCCGGTAGGCGTCGATGCCCAGCCCCGTCCCGCGGTGGCCGTCGGGGTAGACCTGAAGCGTCCGGGCGACCTGCCCGTTCAGCGCCGTCTCCCTCGCGTCGGCCTTGAGTTGGAAGGCCTCGCTGACCGGCACGCCCTCGCCGTCGCGGCGCTCGATGACCTTCGCGTGCTGGTGATGACGATCCGCCGGCCGTCGCGGCGGATGGTCGCGCTTCCGAGCGGCGCCTCGATGTCGATTCACGTCGTCTTCATGGTCTCGGCTCCTTTCGGTTTCGCGCTGGTCCTCGCCATGCCAGCGATCCGATCAGACCACGGTCTTCCCGCACAGCCAAGGCGAATCTGCCGGGGGAATGCAGATTTCTGGATGCCGCATGTTGCGTAGAGGTAGAGACTTATGTCGGCTAGAGAGATTCCGGCATAATTCAGCCGCACCCGCCGCAAGGCCCCGGTGCACCCGGCGGCGCAGGGGCGCTGAGTCTGTCGACCATGACGCTCCAGCAGGCCGTCCGCGTCTTGGCGGCCTTGGGCGCTCGGTACGCGACGGTCGAGAACATCCGCCGGGACGTCGAGGCAGGCGCGCCGGTCAACGCGGACGGGACGATCAACCTCGTGCATTACGGCGCGTGGCTGGTGAAGGGACTCGGAAGTGGCGATTGACCCCCGCAACCTCAAGCCCGCTGACCTGGCGCGGCTGCTCAACTCGACGCCGCTCGGCACGGTGATAGACGAGCGTCAGCTCTACCGTCACCGCATGCGGGCGGGGTTCCGCATCTGCGATGGGCGGCGGATGGACCTCTTCCGATACGTGGCATGGCTCGTGGAGCAGCGGCACGCGCCGAAGCCAAAGACCGACCCGACCGCCGAGTACGAGGCGCTCAAGGAACGCGCCGCCGCACGGAACCGGGCGCTCTCCGAAGCCGGGCGTGACATCGGCGAGCTGCCGCCGGTCGTGGACTCGGAGCGGAAGGAGAAGGCCAGGGAAAACTTCCGCTTCTTCTGCGAGGCGTACCTCCCGAGGACGTTTCACCTAGCGTGGTCGCCGGACCATCTGAAAGTTATCGCCCGGATCGAGCAGCCGGTCTTGCACGGCGGGCTATTCGCGCTCGCCATGCCCAGGGGAAGCGGGAAGACCTGCATCGCGGAATGCGCTTGCCTGTGGGCGGTGCTCTATGGACACCGTGAGTTCGTCTGCCTCATCGGCGCGTCCGAAGTCCATGCAGTTGAGATGCTTGACAGCATCAAGATGGAGCTCGACGGCAACGACCTCCTGGAAGCCGACTTCCCCGAGGTCTGCCATCCGATTCGGTGTCTCGACGGGATCGCCAACCGGTGCTCCGGCCAGCTTTACAAGGGCGAGAGGACGCACATCGGATGGACTGCCAAGGAGATCGTGTTGCCCACGATCCCCGGCAGCACCGCCAGCGGCGCAATCATCCGCGTGGCGGGGATCACCGGGCGCATCCGTGGGATGAAGTACAAGCGCGCGGACGGGCAGAGCGTCCGGCCTTCGCTCGTTGTCTTGGACGACCCGCAGACGGACGAGTCGGCGCGGTCGCTATCGCAGTGCGCCGCACGCGAGCGCATCCTGGCAGGCGCGGTGGTCGGACTCGCGGGCCCGGGCAAGAAGATTTCCGGCATCATGCCGTGCACGGTCATCCGCCCGGGCGACATGGCAGACAACATCCTCGACCGTAAGAAGCACCCTGAATGGAACGGCGAGCACACCCGGATGGTCTATTCATTCCCCACGAACGAAAAGCTCTGGGCGAAGTACGCCGAGGTGAGAGCCGAGAGCCTTCGGGTCCACGGCGACCTGCGGGAGGCGACGGCGTTCTACGAGGCAAACCGTGCGGCGCTCGACGAGGGCGCGGTTGTTGCCTGGCCGGAGCGGTTCAATCACGACGAGGCGTCGGCGATTCAGCACGCCATGAACCTGAAACTCCAGGACGAGGCCGCGTTCTTCTCCGAGTACCAGAATGAGCCGCTGCCTGAAAAGGGCGTCGAGGATGAGGGCCTGCTTTCGCCAGACCAGGTCGCAGGCAAGCTCAACGGATACAAGCGCGAGGAGATTCCCGTCGGCGCGAACCATGTGACCATGTTCATTGACGTGCAGGGCAAACTCCTCTTCTGGCTCGTGGCGGCGTTCGAGGAGGATTTTGCTGGATACGTCATAGACTATGGGTCATATCCCGATCAGAAGCGGCGCTACTTCACGCTGCGGGACGCGACGCGGACGCTTCAGATGGCGGCCAGGGGCGCGGGGCTGGAAGGCGCGATTTACGCCGGGCTGGAGACCTTGACGAATGACCTCTTGGGCCGGGAGTGGCGGCGCGCGCGCACCTGAAGATCGAGCGGTGCCTTATTGACGCCAACTGGGGCACGTCCACCGACGTCGTGTATCAGTTTTGCCGTCAGTCCAAGCACGCGGCGGTGCTGATGCCGACCCATGGCCGGTTCGTGGGGGCGTCGAGCATCCCGTTCAGCGAATACCGGCGCAAGCGCGGCGACCGCCTGGGCCTGAACTGGCGCATCCCGAATGTACAAGGCAGGCGCGCCATTCGGCACATCCTGTTCGACTCGAACTACTGGAAGAGCTTCATCCATGCCCGGCTCACCGTGGCCATGAGCGACAAAGGCTGCCTCTCGCTCTTCGGCCGCGACGCCGAGGCGCACCGCCTCCTGGCCGAGCACCTCACGTCCGAGTACCGCGTGAAGACCGAGGGCCGCGGCCGGGTGGTTGATGAGTGGAAGATGCGGCCGGAAACCTCGGAGAACCACTGGCTGGACTGCCTTGTCGGCTGCGCCGTCGCCGCGTCCGTCCAGGGCGTGCACTTGCCGGAGACGGATGTCCAGGCCGTTCAGAAGCGTGAACCGATCAGGCTATCGGCACTTCGGAGGGCAAGGAAGTGATCCCGGAGAACCATCCGAAGCCGAATGAACCCGACCTGTCTGCGTGCAATGCGCAGGCAGAGAAGCGCGGGCTCGAGTGCTCGCGCTGTGGGTGCAGACACTTTCACGTCCTTTACACCCGCGCCACCATCGGCGGGCGAATACTTCGCCGACGGGAGTGCAGGCATTGTGCGCGGCGATTCACGACATACGAAACCTGAGCCTATCTGGCCCGCCTACGGCGCGGGCTCCTCTTGTGAGGTCCCTCGGAGATAGCTCCCAGCGCCATGCTTATGCCCAAGACAATGGCACCTGTTGCAGCAAGCGTCTTGAAAGCCTCCCATGTGTCATTCTTTACTCTGAGTTTGCCTGTCGACGTATCAATCACCACGCCCAGTGGTTTCAGTATGTCCATCCCTACAATGGTGCTCTGTCCCATGGCAAAAGTGAACCGGCCTCCAACATTGCTGATGTTTGGGAAGCTTATGTCGGCAAGCAAGACGTCCATCTCGCGGGTGTCGCCGTGTACGCCGGTAACGTGAATGGAGCGGTTTGTCAGCCATGCTCCAATCTCCCTGGCCACCGATTCGGATAACATCGACACAGATGCACCGGTGTCAATCAGCGCGTTCACGAGGGTCTGTTTTCGTTCGCCCTTTATCAGGACCTTCTGCCGTATTTCCACAGTATGTCCTCCTTTGTTCTTCAAGGTAGGATTCCATCATAGTCGCTCGATTGCGCCACAACCATCATGGGAGATTCAGGCGTGCTGAAGGCTCGCGTGCCATTGCCGAGTAGCTTCATGCCGCAAATCGCTCAAAGGACATGCCACGGATAAACGCAGACGCCTGAACGGTGGAACGCCCGGTCGCCGCCGTAAATCAGGGCCGACGGCCCCCTCACATCGCCCGAGAGTTTCCGCCAGTAGACGAGGTTGTCGAAGAAATCGGGGGCGACGGTTTGCGCGGACTTGATCTCGACGGGCACGAGCTTCGCATCCAACTCGACGATCACGTCCACCTCGTGCCCCGCCGTGTCGCGCCAGAAGTATAGACGCGGCTGCTCGCCCCGGTGCGTGAAGTTCTTGTAAAGTTCCGAAAGCACGAAGCTCTCGAAGATAGCTCCCCGCTCGGCGCGATGTACCAGCTCCCTCGACGAGTGAATCTGCAGCAGGTAGCATAGAAGCCCCGTGTCCACGAAGTAGAGCTTAGGACTCTTGATCAGACGTTTGCCGAAGTTTCGGTGATGGGGTCGCAGGAGGATGATGACGAAACTGGCCTCCAGCACGGAAAGCCAGCGTCTGGCGGTCGTGTGCGAGACGCCGCAGTCCGAAGCCAGTCCAGAGAGATTGAGAATCTGTCCGCAGCGGCCCGCGCAGAGCCGCGCGAATCTTCCGAAAGTCTCGATGTCGCCTACGTTCAGGACATTCCGAACATCACGCTCGAGGTAGGTCTGGTAGTAGCCGGCCAGCCAATCGCGCGGCGATAGATGTTTGTCGTGGATGCGCGGGTAGAAACCGGTGTGGAGGGTCTCGCAGAGGCCGACGTCCGGCGGTTTCGGGTTCTTCGGCAGGCTCTTCCCCAGGCTGTCAAGGGAGAGCGGCTTTCGGCCGGTCAGCTCGGCGAGCGAGAAAGGAAGGAGATGCATCACGGCGCACCGGCCCGCGAGGGATTGCGACACGCTCTGAAGGAGCAGAAAGTTCTGCGAACCGGTCAGGATGAACCGGCCGATCCATTCGGGGTGGTCGTCCACAAGGACCTGTATGTACGAGAAGAGGTCAGGGGCCCTTTGCACCTCGTCCAGGATGACCGGCTCGTCGAACTGGCCGAGGAATCCACGGGGGTCTTCCAGCGCGAAGCTCCGCTGGTCCGGCAGTTCCAGAGACACGTACTCGTAATCCTTGAACACCGCCCTGACCAACGTAGTCTTGCCGGACTGCCGCGGCCCGGTCACGGTTACCACCGGGAATTGCGTTGCGGCCTGCTTCAGCTTCGTAGCCAGCGTTCGCTCGATCATGTCAGTCCCTGCCAAGACAGTTGAATATCCAACGTTCAATCTACACGACTTGCGTCTTCGTGTCAAGTCGTGTTTCTGACTGCGCTCGACGGCCGAGTTCTGTGCCGCCGCGAGTGACGCCACTGTGACTGGCGGCTGACCACCTACGAGAAGGTGGATGAGTAGGCGAGCACGTCTTTCCCGGAACACGGCATGTGGGCGCATTTTTCACCTCGCGTGAGCGTTTTTCCCGTCCGGCGACCGACGCCAAATCTGGGAAAGACAGTTGCCAGTTGCGCCTCAAAGTGGGCGGAGCTATTACCACTTTGCCCGCAGCCTGTCGGACGGCCCCGGGCCGCCGGCAGGAATTTTCCCCGTCTGAAGTTCTACCCGTAGAACCTCCCTCCGAATTTATATCCTCCTCTCCGTCATTTCGCCGTTTCGCGGGGTAAGTATCCCAGTAGGGAAGGTTTTTTCTGTCCCGCTCCGCGGGCTGAAAAGGGCCTTTTACTATCGGGAGAAGAATGCATGGCCAAGGAACTCTCCGACGTCATCCGCGAGAACGCCGAAGGCCCAGCAGAGGCGTCGGGCGATTCCGGCTCGGTGGAGCAGCACAGCCTCACCGAGCAGATCGAGGCGGACCGCTACCTCAACTCCAAGGAGGCCGCGAAGTCCAAGGGCCTCGGTGTCCGCGTGACCAAGCTGGTGCCGCCGGGGGCATCCTGATGATCGCGACCGCGACCAAGAGACCGATTGCCCTGAGCCGCCTGCGGGCGATGCCCGTGCGGCGGGTGCGGGGACGGTTCGACTCGGCGGCGACGACCGAGGACAACCGTCGTCACTGGGCGAACGCCGACGCGCTTTCCGCCGACGCCGCTGCGAATTCGGAGGTCCGCCGGACGCTCCGCAGCCGTGCCCGGTACGAGGTAGCCAACAATTCCTATGCCCGCGGGATTGTCCTCACCCTGGCCAACGACACCATCGGCACCGGACCCCGGCTCCAGATGCTCTTGGAGGCCGATGCGTTCAACCGCGAAATCGAGCGCGCGTTCGACCTGTGGGCCACGGAAATATCCCTCGCCGAGAAGCTCCGCACGATGCGCATGGCGCGCTGCCAGGACGGCGAGGCGTTTGCCATCCTCGTCAGCAACCCCGGGCTTGTCCATGCGGTGAAGCTGGACCTGCGACTCGTCGAGGCCGATCAGGTGACAAGCCCGACCTACGCCTTGCCGGACGACAGCGAGGTGGACGGCATAAGACTGGACGAGTACGGCAATCCCTCAGCCTATACGGTCCTGAGGGATCATCCGGGCGATACGACGTGGCGGTTCTTCAACGACTTTGTGATGGTCCCCGCGTCGCACATGATCCACCTCTTCCGGCAGGAGCGGCCCGGTCAGCACCGGGGAATCCCGGAGATTACCCCCGCGCTGCCGCTCTTCGCGCAATTGCGGAGGTTCACGCTGGCGGTCCTAGCTGCTGCTGAAGCGGCCGCCGATTTCGCAGGCATCCTCTACACCGATGCCCCGGCCAACGGCGAGGCCGAATCGGTTGAGCCGATGGATCTCATCGAACTCGAGCGCAACATGCTCCTGACCATGCCCGGCGGCTGGAAGATGAGCCAGATTGAGCCGATGCAGCCGGCGACCACGTATGCGGAGTTCAAGAAGGAGATTTTGAACGAGATCGCCCGCTGCCTCAACATGCCCTTCAATGTCGCCACCGGCAATTCCAGCGGCTACAACTACGCCTCGGGGCGGCTCGATCATCAGACCTACTTCAAGTCCATCCGCGTGGACCAGGCGTTCATCGCTGACAAGGTGCTCGACCGCATCCTGGCCGCATGGCTCTGGTAGTACGCCCTGACGCCCGACGCGACCTTCGACCTCCCCCTGACCACCGCGAGCCGGGTTCTTCCGGCGCACCAGTGGTTCTGGGACGGGGTGGAGCACGTGGACCCGCAGAAGGAAGCGAACGCGCAAGAGACCCGGCTCAAGAACCACACCACCACGCTTGCTCATGAGTACGCGCGCCAGGGGAAGGACTGGGAGGCGGAGTTGCATCAGCGAGCGCGGGAGAAGGCGCTCATGCGCGAACTAGGCCTGAGTGAGGCGCAGACCGCGCCGTCTGCGAGGGAGAGGGATGCCCTATCCGAGTGAACATGCCGCGCGGCTGAAAGAACCCTCGCGCTACGAGAAGTTCCGGCGGGAGAATGACAAGTTTGGCGACGGCATTCACGCCATCTGGGGAATTACCCCCGACGGCAAGGCGGAACTGCAGGCGATCCGGTTCGACGCGCGGAAGTTCACTGTTGAGGAGGCCAAGGCGTGGCTCAAGGACCATGACTACAAGCCCATCCTGTTCGAGCCGGCATCCGGCGAAAAGGCCGAAGGGAGCACTGGTGAGGCCGTGGTGATCCAGGCCGCTTCAGGCGACGCCGGGCAGAAAGGCTTTCGCGTCGCAGGCGTGGCCTACTCCGGCGGCAAGATGCGCCTTCCGGGCTGGCGGCACCCCGTGGTCGTTGACCTCGCCGGTCTGGAGATTCCCGAATCCGTGCCGCTCCTGACGAACCACGAGAACCGCACCGGCAGCCGGGTGGGCATCGTCCGCGCCCGGGTGCAGAAGAACACCCTCGTCATCGAGGGCGAAATCCTGTCATCGAGCGGCCAGGCGAGCGGGATCGTGGAACAGGCGGCGGCCGGCGCGGACTGGCAGATGAGCGTCGGCGCGGACGTCGTCGAGTCAGAACTCGTCCGCTCGCGCCGCACCGTGAACGGCCAGATGCACGACGGGCCGTTCTATCACGTGAAGAAGGCGATCCTGCGGGAAATCTCGGTCGTCGCCGTGGGCGCGGATGCAGCCACGCGCATGAAACTGGCGGCAAGGTTCACCCTTTACGGAGGAGCAGAGATTGAGTTCGAGAAGTGGTTGGAGTCGCATGAAATCGACGTGACGAAACTGGACGAGAAGCAGACGGCGGCGCTGAAAGCCGCCTGGGAGAAGGGCGAGGACCCGCCTTTGCTGGACGAGCCTGAGCTGGCAAGCCCGCCCATGCAGAACGCCAACGCCCCCGCGCCGGACAAGAAGGTCACGGCCGTCTCGGCAAAGCGGGACGAGGAGGCGGTCAAGACCGTCGCGGCGGCCCGGGCAGAGGTCGCAACGGCGAAGGAGGAGGCCGAGAACGCCATCCGCGCCGAGCGCGAGCGCGTGGCCGCGATCCAGGAAATCTGCGCCGGGGAGTTTCCCCGCATCGAGCGCGACGCCATCCGCCTGGGCTGGTCCGTCGAGGACACCAGCCAGAAGGTGCTGAAGGCCATGCGCGAGAACCGGCCGCAGGCCGACGTCCACATCTCCGTCAATCGAGACCGGGGGCGCGACTACGACGCCAAGGCGCTGGAGGCCGCTTTGTGTCTGCGCGCCGGCATCTCCGACGAGGCGCTCGTGAAGGAGTACGGCGAGCAGATCGTCGAGTCGGCCTGGCACGACCGCGACATCAGCCTGCCGCAGCTCTTCGCCCAGTGCGCGAAGATCGAAGGCGTCTCGGTCCCCCGGACGTTCGGGAACGACACGATCCGGGCGGCGTTCTCGACCATCTCCCTGCCCGGCATCCTCAGCAACGTGGCAAACAAGAAGCTCCTGAAGAGCTTCCAGGCGCAGCCCATCATCGCCACGAAGCTCTGCTCGGAAGGCGAGTTGAACGACTTCAAGGAGTCGGAGCGCTACCGGCTGACCGACGTGGGCGACCTCGAGCTGATTGCCCCCGACGGCGAACTCAAGCACGGCGGCCTCAAGGAGGAGAAGGCCACGAACCAGCTCGGCACGTTCGGCAAGACCTTCTCGCTCACGCGCCAGATGATCTACAACGACGACCTCGGCGCGTTTCTGAAGGTGCCGGAGGGGATGGGGGCGCGGGCCGCGCGGAAGATCGACCAGCTCTTCTTCGAGCGCCTCCTGTCGAACCCGACTATGAGCGACCAAAAGGCCCTCTTCCATGCCGACCACCGCAACTACCAGGAAGGCGCGGACACGGCGCTGTCGGCCGACAGCCTCGGAGCGGCGATCCAGCTCTTCATGGACCAGGTGGACGCGGACGGCCAGCCGATCAGCATCAGCCCGAAGTACCTCCTGGTGCCGACCGCGCTGAAGATGACGGCGCGGGAACTCCTCAACTCCATCATGCTGATCGCCGTGGGCGCGACGGACAAGCGGCGCATCCCGACCTACAACGCGCTGTCCGACGAGGAGCTGGAGGTCGTCACCTCTCCGTACCTCTCCAACACGAAGTACGACGGCCACTCGGCGAAGGCGTGGTACTTGTTCGCAGACCCGGCCATCATCGACACCTTCGAGATCGGCTACCTCAAGGGCAAGCGCACCCCGACGGTGGAGCAGGCCGAGACCGAGTTCGACACGCTGGGGGTGAAGTTCCGCGTGTACTTCGACCTCGGCGTGCGGGAGCAGGATTTCCGGGGGATGGTGAAGTTCAAGGGCGAGGCATGAGAACGGAAGGGATTCAGGCTACAGGCATTTAGGCTGTTAGGAACGACTATGGACGGAGCGAGCGAATCAGTGCAGCGAGCACCTTCGAGGTCTCTTCGCATTGGCCGTGCAGCATGTTGTGCGCGTCGGGCTTCAGGTAACCGAGCCGAAAAGCGAGGGAGGCCTGATAGTCCAGTTCGCGGAGTGAGCCGTAGGCCATGTCCAGGAAGTGCAGGTAATCAGCCTGGGTGTGTCGGGCGCAGCCCTCGACGATGTTCGATGGAATCGACAGGGCGGCGCGCCGCATCTGAGACGTCAGACCATACTGTTCTTCCCTCGGGAAGGAACGGGTGGCCCCGTAAACCGCCACGGCAAGTTCGTCAGCGAGGTGAAATGCTCTCAGCTTCGTATGATCGCGCATTGTCCTTCTCCGTTCCGCCGTTGCTAACGGTCTAACAGTCTACAGCCTAATTGTCTGAGGAGGCAACACATGGCAGTGAAATTCGTTCAGAGAGGTGATGCAGTGGATTACACGCCCGACGCCGACGTGGCTTCGGGGGCCGTGGTCGTCCAGGGCGACCTGGTCGGCGTGGCCAAGCTGGACATCAAGGCCGGCAAGCTCGGCGCGCTGGCCGTCGTGGGCGTATTCGACTTCCCGAAGGACACCGGCAGCAGCTCGGCGATCACCGCCGGCGCGAAGGTGTACTGGGACGAGACGAACGAGGTCGCCACGACCGACGCCAACAGCGGCGCGAACAAGCTCATCGGCAAGACGGTCAGGGCTGCTACGGATGACGACGAGACCGTGCGAGTGCACCTGAGCCAATGAGGGCGCGATGGCAGACCTGCTCGAACAGTCCCAGGAGTGGCTCACGACGATGAACCGAACCCGCAGATCGCGCCAGGTAGTCTATGCGCGCGGGGCGCAAACGAAGGAGGTTCCGGCGCTGGTCGGCGAGACGATCTTCAAGATGGACAACGGCTACGGGCTGTTCGAGCGGGTCGAGGCGCGGGATTACCTGATCGAGGTCACGGACCTGGCGGAGTTCGGCGAACCGGCGCGCGGTGATCGCGTGAAGGACGTGCTGAACGGCAAGGTTGAACTCTTCGAGGTCATGGCCCCAGGCGGCGAGCCGCACTTGGCATGGCCGCTGATTCAAGAGGTCGTTGCCTACGTCAATGACCTCGCCAAGAAGCGCGGCGTCGGGAAGAGGTTCCACGTCACCACGAATGGCATCCTCCTCGACGACGCGAAGGTCCGGTTCCTGGACGAGAACGGCTTTTCTCTGATCATGAGTCTCGACGGGCCGGAAGACCTTCACAACCGGTTGCGCCCGGCAAAGGACTCATCGGTCAACAGTCAGCAGCAGGACACGCTCGCTGCTGTGCGCCGCCTCAAGGGCACAAACCTCTCGCGCCGCACGACGCTACGCAGCACCTACACCGGCCTTGGCCTTGCCCGCCGTAGCCAGGATGGTGAAGGTGGGGCGAACCTCGTGCAACGCCTTGAGTTCCTCAATGCGCTGGTAGAAGAAGGCTGCGCCAGCCACGTGAGCGTGGAATCGTGCAGCCTGAACGAGACCGCCTGTCTGCGTCTGCCGGACGGGCATCCGCTCAGCATCACGCCCGCGCGCTATGACGCGCTCACAAAGGAATATCACGCCGCGGCCGAATGGTACGTCGCTCAGGTCCGCGCCGGAAAGAAGCCGGCCTTCCACCACATCCTGATGCCGCTTCAGCGCATCCTCTACACGCTCCATGCCGCGTCGGAATGCGGGGCGGGTTGCGGCTACATGGCTGTGGACCCGTCCGGGAATCTCTACGGCTATCACCGCGAGAGTAAGTCGCTCATCGGACACCTGGACACCGGCGTGGACGAGGAATTGCGCGCCAAGTGGAAGGACAACCGTCTCTACGCCCGCCCCGACTGCGTCGCCTGCTCCATCAAGTACGTCTGCGGCGGCGGGTGTCGCCTTGACAGCCTGGAGCGTCACGACGACATCCACAAGCCCGACCCGGTCGGCTGCTTCTTCAGAAGGCGGATGTTTGAAGAGGCGCTGTGGGTCTTGTGCGAGCTTGGCCCCGACGTGATGCAGAATATCATCCGAAACCCGCGTGAGAACAGACGGCCACAGCCCGGTCGCAGGTTTACGCGGCCGGTGCAGGGCGCAGTCCGTGTGGCGCGAGCATGATGGATGCGAGGAATCTGGGCAAAATTCCCTTGCACTATGCTCGCCACTTGAGGCTTGATGTCAGCCTAAACGTGACACTGGACCATCCCTGCGCAGATGGCGAAGGCGAACTCAAGGAAGCAGATGGCGCAGATTCCGTTCGACGCGCCGCCAAGACGAAAGCGGTGCCGACACGTGCAATCCGCTCATGCTTCCCGGAACCTGACAGTGGAGCACCTCTCTTACAACCTCGAAGGCGGTGACTGCGCGACGTGCCCGCTCATTCGGCTCAAGGGCTGCTGGCTGGCTCGCGCCGGTTTCACGGTCGGCGCTCGCGTGATCGTGACCGTGCGCCGAGGCCGCCTGACGATCAGGCCCTTGCAAGATGCAACGCCCTCAGGACAGAATGACCGTTGAGAGGACAACTGAAATGAGATTCATGACGAGCAAGCAACGCAAGGAGATCGGGGAGTTCTTCGACCGGACAAGAGAGACCGCCCGGACGTTGTTCGAGCGCGACGGCGTCTGCGTGCCCGTGGCGATATTCCTGCTCGAAGACCAGCAGGCGGTGCTCCCCCTCGCCAGCCTCGGCAAGAATAAGGACGTGGCCTCGTTGCTCCTGAAGAAGCTCATCGAGAAGACTCGCCCCCTGGCATTCGTTCTCGTGACCGAAGCGTGGATGGCCAGGGCAGGTGACACCGCAACTGGCGGTCCGCAGGATGATCTGGAACAGAAGTATCATGGGGCCCTGGCCGAGAGCACGCCCGACGGCAAGGAAAAGCCGAAGGGAGGCGTCCAGGAGGCCGTCATGCTGCAATGCTCGTCCGTCACCGGCGAGAACTTCATGCTCACCGCCGAGATCGTCCGCCATCCTGGAAGCAAACCTGCGCTCAAGGCGTGGGAGCGCTAGGACAATCGTGATGCCGTCGGCAGGTTTGTCTTTGACGTCACTCCGCTGGAGACGCGACAGTAGCCGTGGATGCCACAGCGACATCCACAAGCCCGATCCGGTCGGCTGCATCTTCAGGCGGCTGATGTTCGAGGGGGCGCTGTGGGTCCTGTGCGAACTGGGACCGGAGAAACCGCAAACCGTCGTCCGCAACCCGCGTGAGGCAAGATGCCGGAGGCAGGACGCGACCTGAACTGTTCGCCGAAGCTGCCTCACGCAGCCCAGCGAAAGCTAACTTCACGACGCGGCAGGATTGACGATGCGACACCAGGTTGTTATAGTAGCTGCGTAGTGACTTAACTGGAGTGGCCGATGGTCAACGCTCGCAAGATAGCCAAGGTGTTTCGCGCCCTCTCAGTGGACGCACGGGTGCGGATTGTTCAACTGTTGAAGGAGCACTCGTTGTGCGTCAACGCCTTGGCTGCGCGGTTAGAGGTAACGCCAGCGGCGGTCTCGCAACACCTGCGGGTTCTGCGTGACGCGGACGTGGTCATCCCCGACAAGCGGGGCTACTACGTCCACTACCAGATCAACGAGAAGACCCTGGCCGCGTGGAAGAAACTGGCGGATGGACTGCTCGGCACGGAGACCGAGTAGCGCTGTCTTTTTTTGGCTTGTGCGAAAGTAACCGCGCAGGTGCTTATGTAAAGGAGACTGACGATGTGCCACGCGAAGAAGGGATGCCGGAAGCCGGAAGAATTGAAAGGCGCGCCGGAGACATGCTCACCGCAGCAGATCCGCAAGTGCCACGGCGACATGGCCCAGCATCCATGCACGACGACCAACTGCGAGAAGCCGGAGAGTGTGAAGGGTGCCCCGCAGGATTGCTCTCCCAAGCAGATCAAGAAGTGCCACGGAGACGCCGCCGGTCATCCGTGCGTCGAGTCCCAGTGAGTGAGATACTGGCCTCCCGGGGGCCGTCGCGGCTTCGGAAGCTTGTGACTTCAGGGATGCGCCCGTGTCGGCGCAAAGGAAGGGAGTATGATCACATATGCGGGACGTTCAGGCACAACGGGAGGAGGCCCTGCCCTCTGAATACCCTTACGTCGCTGAGGACATCGTGTTCCTGTGCAAGCCACGCCCCGGCGTCTGGCTGGACATAGGTTCCGGTTCCGGCGGTCTGGGCCTCGCCCTGGCGGCGCGGTCGCCGGAAACCACCCTGGTTCTGCTGGACCCCCGCACGGACGCCTTGGAGAAGGCATTGGCAGCGGCAGGAGACCAGAGTTTGCGGTCGCGCATCGTGACCGTCATCGGCAGCGCTGAGAAGATGCCGTTGCCGGACGCATGCGTGGACCTCGTGGTCAGCCGAGGATCGGTCTTTTTCTGGCAAGACCGAACACAGGGAATCCGCGAGGCCTTTCGCGTCCTGCGTCCGGGAGGAGAGGCCATGATCGGCGGTGGCCTGGGCCGCAGCTATCCCGCTTGGGCGCGCACGGAGTTCATCCGTCGCCAGCGGGAGTCGCTACGACGCAAGGGCCCTGAAGCGATGCGGCAATTCCGCGAGGCGAGAAGTCGGGAAACGTTCGAGCGGCTGGCCCGCGAAGCCGGACTGGCCTGTTTCACGGTGCTCGGCGAGGGCGGCTTGAGCGAAGCCGATCCTGAAGCCGGCATCGGCGTCTGGCTGAGGTTCTCGAAGGAGTAGCGCAATGGAAGCGATAGCAACGGCGGCCATCACGGTTGACGGCCTGACGAAGCGATATGGCAACGTCTTGGCCGTGGACCGCGTGAGCTTCGACGTTCACGAGGGCGAGGTCTTCGGGTTTCTCGGCCCCAACGGCGCAGGCAAGACTACAACCGTCCGCATGCTCACGGGGGTGCTCGATCCTACCGAAGGCGTCGCCCGCATCAAGGGCCACGATATTCGCAGCCAGGGGGTGCTGTCCCGAGCCCACCTGAGCGTGGTGCCGGAGGAGGCCAACGTCTACCTGGACCTTTCGGTCTGGCAGAACATCATGCTCATGGCTGAGCTGCACGGCGTCCCGCGCCGCCAACGGGTGATCGAGGCCGAGCGCTTGCTCGATGCCTTGGAGTTGGCGGATCGGAAGACCCAGAAAGCGCGGGCCTTGTCCAAGGGGCTTCGCCAGCGTCTGATGCTGTGCACGGCTCTGGTGACCGGACCGGAGGTGCTCGTTCTCGATGAACCCACCGGCGGGCTGGACGTTCAGAGCGCGCGGATGATCCGGCAAATCGTCGGCGAAATGAACAAGCAAGGGCTAACTGTCTTTCTAACTACCCATAACATGACCGAGGCCGAGGAGATGTGCTCGCGCCTAGCGATCATCAACAAGGGCCGCATCGTGGCCATCGACACGCCCGAGCGGCTCCGCTCCGCGATGCGGTCCAGCCAGTACGTGGAAGTGAGCTTCCACGGAGAGGGGTTGGGACCGTCGGAGTTTGGGGCATTGCCCGGCGTATCGCGCGTCCACAGGGAAGGCGACGGCCTCCGCCTTTACACTGAAGCGCCAGGGCAGGTCGCGATGGAAGTGGCTCGGCTTATTCAGGCTAAGGGCGTGGAGATCGAGCGTCTGTGCACCTGTAAGCCCAGCCTGGAGGAGGTGTTTCTTTATTTCACGGACGAGCGCGGGAAGGAGCTGTGAACATGAGCGCGTACACCGAGACGGCCCACACCTGGCCGCGACAGGCGTGCGGGGCACTGGTGATCGTCAAGAAGAACGCCTTGCTGTACTACCTCAAGCCGCCCGTGTTGATCTTCGGCGTGTTGTTCCCGGTCTTCTTCTTCCTCGCGTTCAAGATGGGCCGCCCCATCCCCGCCGAGAATGTCGTGCCGGGCATGGTGGCCATGTCGCTCTGGTTCACCGCCAGCGCGGTGGGCCCGC
>Ga0272448_1001061_pt1 | contig 38798 bp, 29 predicted proteins | sample YNPCB0191_FD_202220 | JGI IMG/M metagenome (GOLD analysis project Ga0272448, IMG submission 202220) | Hot spring sediment microbial communities from Yellowstone National Park, WY, United States - YNP-CB-019-1 | ecosystem: Environmental > Aquatic > Thermal springs > Hot (42-90C) > Sediment...
ATAACTTGGAACTCTAGAATAAAAAAGAGCGCCGAGGAGGAGATTTTCAGCAGTTGTACGATAGCACAAAGAAAGTGCATGAGTTTTACTCCCTTTCTTTGTGCACTTTCTTTTTTAAAGAAAGTGCAGTGCAGGTTCTTTGTGCCCAAGCACAAAGAAAGTGCAGGGAAATCCCCTTTCTTAGTGCAGGTTCTTTGTGCCCAAGCACAAAGAAAGTGCAGTGAAATCCCCTTTCTTAGTGCAGGTTCTTTATGCGCAAGCATAAAGAAAGTGCCTTTGAACTCCTGAGTCCTTGCGGACATACGCTCTCCTGAGTTGGGTCTTTCCAACCCGTACACTCAAGGCGTACGCATTACCGGATTCTGCCACCTCGGCACGTTATATGTTCGGTATTGTTAGTTTTTTAAGTTTTGGTTATTATAACACCCCCTATGGGCAATGTAACAGAGCTGCTTAACGAATCTGCTGGTGCATTATACGATGGCATCACGGCAAATGCGCAGTTCTATGATAATTCACTTCTTCAATATGCTGAATTTCTCGGCATTCTCATTATCTTCTATGTCCTCTCAAAGATAGTATACATGTTGTTCACGCGCTATTTGCGCCAACTTGCAAAAACGACAAAGACAGATTTAGATGACATACTCCTTGAGATTTCCGAGGGCCCCGTAATATTTCTAGTTCTCATTCTAGGCCTGTACGTGGGTAAAATTGTCTCATTAACCCCCACATCACCCCCAGCACAACTCTTGGATGGAATATTTGAGATTCTTCTCACGCTTGATATTGTATGGTTTGCTCTTAGATTCATAGATTCCTTTGTAGTCAGGTATATGCGCAAGCACGCAGAGCGCAGTGAGGCAAAACTGAATGAACAGCTCATCTCACTAATCCGTACGGTGCTTCGCATAGCAATAGGACTTCTTGCGCTCGTATTCATTCTCTCAAACTTTGGTTTTGATGTTACTGCTTTGGTTGCAGGTCTCGGTATTGGAGGTATTGCAGTTGCACTTGCAGCACAGGATTCAATAAGCAACTTTATAGGTGCAATTGTAATATTTACGAGTAAACCTTTCCGCCTTAATGATACTGTCAAAATTGGCCAGTACATAGGCACGGTCAGAGAGGTTTCTCTAAGAAACACTAAGCTCGAACTGCTCTCAGGAACTTATCTCATAATCCCTAACAACAAGGTAGTTACAGATGTGGTTGAGAACTTTACTATGGCCAAGGAGCGTATGATTGAACAGGTAATAGGCCTTACTTATGATACAAATGCTGCAAAACTCGAGAGAGCCATAAAGATTCTCTCTGATATTACACTCTCACACCCAAATGTTTCCCGCAACGATATCAAATTTATGGAGTACGGTGCATATTCTTTAAACATAAATATGCGCTACTGGATGAAAGACCCAAACCTCTACAGAGATACTCTTAATGATATAAACATGAAGATAAAGAAGGCATTTGAAAAAGAGAAGATAGAGATGGCATTCCCAACCCAGACTATACAGCTTGTAAAATAATCTTTACTCTAACCTGCACTTTATTTTCCTTAAGAACTCATCCGGCATTGCAGAGCCCCTAATCCTAACCTTATTGTTTATCACTGTCATAGGGGTTGCAGAGATATCATGCCTTATTACAAGGTCAGGGAAAAATGTTCCATCGATCACACGTACCCTTATGTTCTTATTCAGGGCAGCCATCTCATAGGCCAGGCGTACCTGTAAAGGCGAATACTCACAATTTGCAGTTACAAACACATCAATATTAACTCTCTTATCAATGTTCATTATTTCAGTAATCATTTCTTTCTCCATAATATATCTCCCATTAGACAAATCTACGAGAAAATTCAAGAGCACCCACATCTGTTTCCCCATAGGAAATCCTGCATACTGAAGGTTCTCAAGCACATTAACCCCGGGATACATCTCAGTTACTCTTTTTTCATCTACGCTAATTTTCCCTTTAGATGCAAGTGCAATCTTTCTCCCAAACTCGCGTAGTGAATCACATAGATGGCAGCTCGGCCCTGTCAAAATATCTATATGCACACCCTTCCCCATCTTTGCAAATTCTTTCTCCAAAATCCCAAATGTTACATCATCTATAACAGGCATATACTACACCATTTTTTAGCTTGCCTTCTGTTTGGAATTCTCATTTATCTCCTCAATCATTTTGCCAAGGTCACACTGCTCTTTATACTCCTCATATTTCTTGAGAACTCTGCAAGGTGTATCATCTTTAATCGTTTGCTTTTCACCTTTTTGCTTTTCACCGCTTGTACCTCCCCACTCTATCCCATTACATATTGATACTGGATTACTTGCAATTGTGGCACCATACTCTGAACTTTGAATAACCTTCTCATAAATCTGCAGGCTTGATTTTTTGAGCACATAGAAGAATGCAACCTTCCCTAATTGAGTTTCATAATCACCTCCCGGCTTTATTTCTGCCCTATTTATGATCTTTGCTTTATCAAGCTCCTCCTCAACATCATACCAATCAGAGCATTTATTCAATGTTATTCCATAATCATTGAACGCACGCACGAGGTGCCTACTTATCCCACATCTCTCTGCAAGTATCTCAACATCAGGATAATCATTTAAACACACATCTTTCGAATAAGTAGCCTGTGTACTTTTATCCTCGCTAGTTCCCCCACTTTCTTTCCATCCATCTGCTATCTTGGATATATCACCAAACTCAATCTCTGATATGCACGGTTCATAATCTTTCTCCAGCTTTTTAGGTTGTACATTGTATGCATTAATCTTATTAAGCTCTGCTTGATCATACAAAAATGTAAGCATTGGATTATCAGTTAGGTAATCACATTCCTGTGTAATGTTAACCCCATTACTCTGGAATATCACGGGCTCTTTCTTGTATGGTGTTGTATTAGTGTAATACTGGCACAACTTAAACCAATCCTCCATAGTTGCAATGCTGTATGCATCTGTTTTATTATTTAGCGGATTACCCTCATATGGAGTATACTCGGAATATGCTGCACCGAATATCCCAGTCATTCTCATTATAGGTATTGCACTGTAGAAATCCAATGTAATGTTGCTCGCTGAAGATGTACAACTCTTATCAATTGAGAAAATCAAGAACGAAGGTTTTCCATACCTATTCAGTATATACCTACTCCTATTCGTAATATCCCTTATTGCCAACCCACCATCACATGCATATTTATCGTTATCCACATTTATTGTGAGTATTATTGCAGAAACATTAGACATTCTACCACTTTTATTCACTTCATCCAGTATCTTGAATATCTCCTCATCGCTATCTTGTTTAGGAAAGAGCGCCACTCTGCATCCTCTCACTTTTTGTGGATCATATTTAGTACACTCTCTGGTATCTGGATTTACCTCAATACAATATTTCTCATCAGCGCTTTTTTTGGTGCACGCTGTATATATTGCATCTATCTCTTTTGTTATGTCCCCAACGTTACTCTCATTAAACAATGCCTCTGGTGCGATATACACTGGTGCGGTTGGATATAATTTATCCGTAAAAGTCTGATTTATGAAATCCCCAATCCACTCAGTCCCGTAATAAGTACCTTCAGTGTAAATTATGTAAATGGGTATTGCACCCTTTCTGAGCGCACATTCAACAGCATCCCCCTCAGCGCTATCCACAACCCCAAAAAATGTTTTTCTATCGTATAACGGTGCCCTCCCCTTAGAGTAGAGTACTCTTACAACATACCCTTCCTGCAAATTACAACGCAGGTTTGCCTGCTCATACTCGGTATATGTAGCGCCCTGCCCAATCAAGAACTCCCTCACATAATTGTTCTTATTATATGTCAGGTAATTGTACAGATAATCCCTTGTGCAATTATCCTTGAAGAAACATGTACCCCCATCAAGCCCTGTCGTGAATAAATTAAGTATTTTGCTCTCAGTCCCGTTTGTACAGAGCATACACGTACAACTAGTTTTTGGTGCAAACTGGAGCGATGCATTTATTACATGTGTTTCATAATCCCTTGGATTTTGCAAACATCCACTGAGCACAATAATTCCAAATAATACAAAACCAACTAACGCATATTTTCTCATATTTAATCCACCTGTTGTTGTGTTGAATACATCCCAAGGTACATATTCCTCAACCTTTCGCTGAATTTCTCATACGTTCTCCACGTATCATCCCTCTTCCACGGAGGATTTCTTATGTATCTCCCCGCACTTATTGCCCCATACTTTAAGTAATTGCGGTATCTATACGCTGCACCCGCACCAAACATGGCTAGGAGTGCAGGTGTACTGAGCATGGGCAGGAAGAACAGCGCAGCTGGCGGGATGAGTGGCTGCCACCTCAATTCTTCTGCATAACTGGTCATCATAACCATCTCTGCAGCCACCTCTGATGGTTTCATAGTTCTCTTGTAATAATCTGCATATGAGGAGTACCTTATTGTAGGTGTTGTGAGTTGTGGGTTGTAATGCAATGTACCCCATCCCCTGTTTGGATACATGGATTCCGGCCCACCAAGTTCTGTTTTTATGAAGTTAATTTCCCTTCCTGCAATGAATCCTGAGTTTGCAACAACTCCGTATATACCCACATCCATCAGATGCTCTGGTGTCTTCTTCATCGACCTGCTCTCCTTCATCGTGTACAGTATATCATAGAAATCCTCAACAATATCATTAGGCCTGTATAGCAAGTAGTTCAGGCAATCCCTTGGCCCCCTTGCAGTAGATCTGAAATCCTCGCTGAATAGCTCGAACATTTCATTAATCCTGAGTTCACCGTACGGGTTTCTTGTGAGCAGGTACGGTGCAAATACAGGCGGCGCTCTATCCTTTGCAGTCGTTCTTATAACCTCTCCCATCTTTGCAATCTTATCCTTGAACGTTGAATACATGAATGCCTTTATTGCGTGCATTGACAAGCCCAGCGTTACTCCCTTACTTTTCATAGGCTCATAAACTGCGGGAACGCCACTCATCATTCTTACTACAGAATACCTCCTGCTGTACATTTTATGCACTTTTCTTATTGGATGTGCAAGGAATAGCGAGGCAAACCATCCGGAATTTCCATACTTGCCATAAGTAGTAAGTTGCTGCATGAGTGTAGATGGCAATGGGCCCGCGAACTGATAACCCGCCTGGCCTGAGAAATCTAGCCCGTACATCTTATTCCTAGTATGTGCCTGAGCAGCAAACGACTGGTACAATGCAAATGCACGTGTGAGGAATTTCTCACTAATGTATGAAGCATTTCTGAGGTGCGCAATCATCAGCTTCTCAAACTCTGTGCGCTCCTCCCCCTTTCTTTTCAATTCTCTTGAGTAGCTATTTATCACTTCTACTAAACTTACAGGAACAATATTCTCAGTGCTTTCTTCACTTCCCTTTATCTTTCTCAATATATTTTTGACCTTATTCACCCCAAGTTTCCATGTCTTTACTGCAAGTTCCCAACTGAATGCACCAACCTCAGTTGCAAGTATCCCCTTAAATTTGGCCCTCTCCACATCGCGCGGTTTCAATTGTTCATCTACAAGTATCTCGGCTTCAAGCTTCTTCTCGCGTTTCATCATAGCCTGGTAGCGTGCTCTCACATCCTTCATCTTAGGCATATACTCTGCATTGAGTGCAACTCTCTTCTGAACCAGTACCTCTGCTATTCGTCTGGCCCCGTTGCGGTCATTCTCAACCTGCTCGAATATCTTCTCCAGTTCCTCCCTGCTTTTCGCTTTTCTTATATTTTGTTCAACCCCCGCAGGTATCTTTCCAGTAGTCCTCTCCAAGAGTGCAAGCACACTTTCAATGCCTTCACTCACATCCTTGCTTTTATCAAAAACCTCTAATGCATCCATCCTTCTTTCACTTATTCTACCCGATATTTCCTCAATTCGTAGATACTCCTCTTGCCTCTCTCTTAGTTCCTTACTCAAATTCTCGATTGCAGCTTCGATCTTCTCAACACCTTGTTTTCTAGCATTATCAAGTTCTCTGATCATTCTCTCTTTATCATCTGTGGGCAATTGTATCTCCTTGATCTCATTCTTTATCTGTTCAACCACAAGGTCTGCTATCTTCTTTAATCCTTGTATCTCTTTTCTTGTGAACATTAATTCGCTATTATTCTCCTCAATCCTGAGGTCCGGTTTTGCAAGCAGTTCAATCAGGTTTTCCTGCATTACATATTCTCCAACGCGAGCTCTGCACACTCTAATTAATTTACTTATCCTGTCAAAACTTTCTTGTGTATCTGAAATCGCATCACTTTTGCTCACCGTAATATCCTTTATCTCTTGCGATGTGCTTATAGTTTTTATGTACTCATTAAGTATACTATTCACTCTTGCAAAATCATCATAATCCTCTATTTTTGATCCTTCTAGTATCTTTTCAATTCCTCCAATGACCCCATGTACTATTCTTCTTTTTTCGTCTATAGTAAGAGGACCTCTCTCATTTCTCCCTCTTCTTACATTCTCTATACTTCTTATCCACTCCTCATAAAGCGATTTGTCTCCCTCACTCACTCCCTCTCGTGCTGATTTCTCTCTCAGAACCCCAATTATCTCTCTAAGCTCTTCATTTTCCATCCTGTCAATTATTCCATTAACCGCATTTTTCACATCAGCAACAATCTTTTCAGGGTTGACAGCGTCATTTATGATCTTCTCATACTCCTCCTCCTTTATCTCTTTTCTCCTGCTCAGTATGTACTGTAATTTGTATGCCTCAACGAGCTTTGATGCAAGCTCCTCATTCCTTGTAACATCCTTCGTGAAATCTGTATCACCTTTGAATGCACCAAGAACACCTTTTTTGAGATATCCACCATGCCTTGTAAACAGTATTGTCGTATTTCTTGCCTCTGCCATAACTCCTATGTATGGTCCCTGTATGAACGCGTTTGCCTGACGCGAGAGCCAGTCGCTTACCTCTCTCACCCGTCTCTCCTGAATAGGAAGCACCACCCGCTCTCCTTTTTCATCTATTGCTATTCCTGCATTTACAAGCGTATCCGCACTTCCCATAGTTTCATAAGGAGGCATGTGTTTTGGGCACGCTAAGTATTCACCCTTGCTCTCAACGATCCATGGATATTTTGCAAGTGCATCGTATGGCAGGTAGACGCCCGGGTGCATTATAGAATACGCTGACAAATCATCATAGAACGAGATGTATCCTCTTGCAGTATTTACATCAACTCCTGCATTACTTTCAATGATCTTCGCAAGTTCTCCTCTAAACTGTGGAAGTTCCTTATTTACAATCGTTATAAGAATTTGCGTTTCTTCCTTTGACATTCTGCTGTAATCAATCTTTCCATCTTTTTCAACAACAGGAATATCAACTCCCTTTATGAATATATGCTTCTTTCTATTGATCGTTTCTTCAATATACAGATCATAATATGCCGGCCCTTCCCTCTCCTTTATACTCTTAAAGAACTCAATAAGAGATGGGAACATTACCTCTTTCCATCTCTTATCCATGGCCAATAGCAAATCCTCTGCATTATCAGGCGGTTTCTCCACCAAATGTAATCTCTCATTAAGCGCTCTTAGGGCATTAAATTTATCCGTGTCACTATTAAACTCTCTTGCGTGTTGAATAGTGGTTTTTAGTGCAGTCAACTCCCATTCCGCACCATTAGCTAAATCCCCAATACTCTCTTTCAGGCCCGTGCGTTTAGTAATACCTGTTGCCCTGTTGAGCGCGCTTGTTGCAGCCCATTCCACAATTGCACTCTCAACTCTTGCAGGATCCTTGCTTATCTCATAAAGTTTTTCCGGTGTCAGCGAGACTTTTTCAGTATTTCTTAATATTTCAATATCCTCTTCTGATAGTACGCTCTCTAAGATAGATGCAACAGAATTTGCAGTACGTTCCCTAATTTTACCCGCTCTATTCTGATATTCATCCTCAGACATTTCAGATATTCCGATCTTTCTTTCCCTGCTTTCATCTAGCTCACTCATCTTTCTTGCATAATGTCTGCGCACATTATCAAGGTCTCCCATCTTTTGCTCCAGTTCTTCTTTTCTAATGCCATACTTCTCACTCATTCTCTCAATGAATGCCCTGAACGCCTCACTATACCCTAAGAACCTCAATTCTTCCTGAGTAATATTCTCAACTCTTGCCCTATATCTTTCCGGCTTAGTTCTTAACTCATCATCGCTGAAATATCTTGCGTGTGTCTCGCGGATCGCTTCAGGATTCTCTATCTTCTCTGTTCTGAGCAATTTCCTAATTGCAGCATTCATACCATTCTTGCGCGCTTCTGCTAATACATCACTCCTAACAAAATCATCAAGCTCAATATACCTTCTGAGCTGTTGTTCATGCGTTTCCACGATTGCATCAAACTTGTACGGATCTCTTTCAATTGCTCTTGAAGCACCAATTATAAACTCTGCTGAATTCTCATTTTCTACACAAGTTAGATTTTTCTCTGCCTCATTCATTATATACTCTAAAGTGTACCTACCGCTTCTCTTATCATCTTTACTATACCCGTTTTCTTCACTATAAGTAATAACCTCAACGTACAGTTCTTCACTCATTACATTATCATAGATCCCCTCCATTCCTTTTTCTATGAACCTCTCATGGATTTTTTCATGTCTCTCTACAACATCTCTTGTTTCCCCTGCAAGTTCACCTCTCCACTTATCCATCTCTTCATCCAATTTCTTTATTTTTTCTTTATCGCCTTTCGCTTTTCTCAATTTCACCTCATAGTATTCCTTGAGCAATCTATTGTTTATATCATGAATAACCTCTTTCGAGAGAGAAGTAGTAGCAATAACCCACTCCTGTGGTGGTTTTATTATATCAGGCATTTGTTTTCCTTTTTCTTTTTCTCTCGCCCACGCAGCCCTTGTTCGCTCATATTCTTTATACTCCTCAGTAGTCTTTTCAATCTCTTCAGGGCTCGCTTCTATATTCCCACTCTCAATAATTTCATTCTCAATAGCTTCTCTTCTTTTCAGGTACGTTTTTTCAGCTCTATAATACTCCTTGTATGCCTTAGCGGTCCCTACCCATCTAAGAGGTGTATCCACAGTCATCTTTACCCAGCCGCGTAAGTTATCCGCAACCTTCACAGCATATCCTACACCAGTAGTTGCCTCAGCCTTTCTTCTAATGTCTGAGATTGTTCCTCCACTCCCTGTAGCCATCCTGTCAACAAGTGATGCCTGGTCCGCAATCAATCTCATTGATGTATACTTATCTATGAGCATTAAACCGCTACCAGGTTTTCTGTTGATACCGCTTCCCTTGAATCCCCACGTATCCTTAATCTGCCGTCTTATGTTGTTATCCTTATCTGTAATGTAATTATTAGCAGCTTTTACAAGTTCCTCTGCAATCCTCGCGTACATATTGTAAGTGATTGTGTAATCTATTTGGACTCCCCTTAATAATGACTGGCCCCTTACCTCTTCTGCAAGTCTTCTTTTTGCCTCTACTTTCTGATCCTCAATGTTAGCCATCACACTATTGTATATCTCTTCATAATTACGTTTCCTCTCACTATCGTTTTCTGCATTTCTCACACTATATGCATTTTTTGCAATGGCCGCAACACTATCACGTATCGCTCTCTCCAACTCCTGTTCCATCTGCATATGCTGTTTACGCATTGTCCTGGTCTTATCTTCTGAAACGCTTATGCGTATCTCAGGTTTCTTACGTGCGCCCGGTAATCTCGGTGTAGTAATATCCAGAAGCCTGAGCGGATCCTTCCCTGAAGCATACAACCCCGCAACTAAGAACCCAATGATAACGAAAAAGAGCAGGCAGGTATTTTGCATTCCCTCATTTTTCTTAATCTCTTCCATCGTCTTATCCAACGGCCCAACAAGGATTAATTGCTTTGAAATGCATATCTTTTTTCTGCTCTCTGATCTTGTATGATTAGAATCCCCATCAAATTTACTTTGTACCTCAAAACAGCCATCCTGATTAGGGGTTATTTTGCTTGCATCAATTGTATAGAATACCTGTCCTTTTTCATCAGTTGTCAAAGTAGCGCTTACCCCACCACTAAGCTCTATATTCTTATCACTAAGAGGTATAGCCATAGTAGCGGGTGCAACGATCTTCCCGTGAATCTCATCCACTTGCGGTGTCTCCCCGCTACCCATCAACTGCGCAATCTCATAAAGCGTTACAGTAATGTTATACTCCGTGGTATTTGTCTGCCTGATATCCATCTCTATTACAGTAATATTCTTATCTCCATAGGGGCTTACGAGTTTCGCAGATACACTAGCAGAGAACAGAATAAGCACTACAAATACCAATGCAAGTGCCCGTTTTTGCCCCATATCCCTCATTTAGAATTAGGCCTATTTTAATATATATATTTTGTTCTATTCCTTCTAAGTATATTCTCCCCAATTTGGCATTCAATTTGCACTTTACCCCTTAGGCATTCTCCCCCTTAACCCCGGCAGTTTAAGTTCAGGGAATGCCTCCTTGATTGCATCCTGGTTTGGTGTTAAAGAATACCCAAGCAGAGCCGCTCCCTCAATGAACATGCACACATCCCGGCCATTATTGCTAAATTCATAAACCTCTCTCAGTGCTGTAAGGCTCTTTCTTTTCCCTTTGAGTTTTTTAGCCATCTCTTCCATTGCTTTATTTCTATCCGGATATTTCAAGGAGAGGTATTTAGAGAGCACAGCCGCCTTTACACCAAGGAGGAATGCCGCCGCTTCACGTGCAGTTGTCTCATTCGTTACACTGACTTTCTTCACGATTACCCATTCCTTTGAATCACTCACAAAAATCATCTTTCCCTTAATCTTTGGGGCGGAGGGGCTTATTTCAACTTTGGGTATGACCTCCCCGATATACTTACGCATCAACTCATCAAATATAATCGACTCACACAAATGTGCAAACTCCCCACCATTTGCATCCTTTACGATCTGGCCCACCTTAACCTGTGCAATCGCCTCCCCAAAATCCTTCCCATTAATAGCCTGTACTTCTTCCCTTATTTTCTTAGAATGAATCCCAAGCAATTCAAACGGCACATCATCAATAATACTGTAAACCCCCTTAATCCCATCTTCAATCTTCTCGCTCTCAAAATACATCCCCCTACTCCCAAAATCAAGATTCAACCTAATCATTCCTTCTCACCCCCCTTTTATTTTCTCAAGAAACTCCTTGCATTTTTGAATATACTCTTCAATTGCTCCATCATTAACTATCATCTTATCTGCAAGTGCAATGGCTTTTGACATTCCATATCCCAATTCCATCTCCTCACTCCACAAGAATTCCTCATAGCTTTTTGGGTCATCACTTTTTGTCTCCCTCTTCATAACCCTCTCATACCTCATCTTTGGTGGAGAGTGGATTGCAAGAAGTACAACATTCCCCTCACCGAACGCTTCCTTGAATTCCCTAATCTCATACATCCCCCTTATACCCGTAACAACTATCACTCCATCCCCCTTCTTCTCAGCATTGATCCTCTCAACAATCTTCTTTGCAACGATATCCTTCCCGAATTCTTCCCTTATCCTTTTTGCATACTCCCGCATATTCCTGTTGTTGATCTCAATCCCTTCAGCATTCATCATATCCCTGACAACCGCGCTCATCTCATATACTGGGAACCCCAGAGATTTTGCAATCTCGCCAAATACTGTTTTCCCGCATCCTCTCATTCCGGTAACACATATAAGTTTCATGATATCACTACCAGGGGACTTTCTTTAGCCCCAACCGGTTTGCAATTATATTCATAACCCGGTGCATTACGTATGTAACTACAAGTATGACCCCAATACTTTCAAGTGCAAGCACACCTGGCATTACCTGTGCGAGTATCGGATAACCCAAAATCAGCGCCATAATGATAAACAGCAACTGGTCCATAAACAGTGAAGGCCTACCCCTCTCATAATTCAGCCTTCTCTTGATGAAACTACCCAATATATCACCGAGCATTGCCCCGCAACTCGTGAGCAGTGCAAGGAACGCAAACACCGAATTACCTGTTAATGCTGCCTCTGCATATCCAACCAATACGCCACCAACAATTCCCACAAATAGCCCTCTCCATGTCTTTCCATCGCCGAGAAGCCTTTTCCCGTCCCATGCATTTATACCAAAATCTATAGGGATCTTCCCGCCAAAGATTACGGGAACTGCATTTGCAACATATGGCGGCATGAGAAACAGTATGATTGCACCAACATCAAATTGCATATGGCTCTTTTCTAATTGCTGAAGTTTATATGAATTTCTTTGCTTCAGCTAAATCCCCTAAATAAGAGTTATATTAGTTTATATGCTATGAACAACTTATGAAAAGGCCGCAGGGAATATCACTTTTTGGTATGATTGCCATTGTGCTCATACTAGTTGCAGTGGCATTTGTTGTTTTGATGCTCATAGGCCAGGCAGTGGGCGTGATGCTGTTCTCTAAACCGTGCATTGCTGAAGTTAAAGTTTCAGGGGAGATCGTAGATCAAGCACCAGAGTCCAGTATATTCTCTCCTGAACCACCCCCAACTGCCAGTGAAATAATCAAGCTTATAGATTCCGCGAACAACCGCAGCGATGTCAAGGCGATTGTTCTTTATGTTGATTCGCCCGGTGGCGAGGTGATCCCGAGCAGGGAGATTTATGAGCATGTGAAGAACTCGCAAAAACCTGTTGTGGCTTATTTCAGGAGTACTGCTGCATCAGGTGGATATTATTCCGCAGTGGGTGCAGATTACATTGTCTCTGAGCCAGAGACAATCACGGGCAGTATTGGTGTGCGTGCAACCACCCTTTCACTCTCAGGCCTGTTTGACCGCCTAGGTGTTAACTACACAAATGTGGTATCCGGAGACCTCAAGGATATGGGTGATGTCAATCACAACCTTACAGAAAAAGAACGCGTGGTATTCCAGTCCATTATTGATGAGGTATTCAATGAGTTCAAGGATACTGTTTATGAGAATAGACAGGGGCGCCCACGCTTCTCCGATGAGAAGTTTAATGAGGTGCTTGATGCACGTATACTAACAGGCAGGCAGGCGTATGAGATCGGGTTGGTGGATGAACTCGGAAATGAAGACCGCGCATTTGAAAAAGCAGCAGAGCTTGCTGATGTGCAAGAGTACAGCAAGTGCGAGATAACACCAAACCGTGGTGTATTCAGTTCGCTTCTTGAGGGGCTTACTAAGCCCATCCAGGTGAACGTTAATCTAAACACAGGGTTGGAAAAAAAGGTTGAAGTTAAATACACCTGATTTTACTGTTTCATCTTCTTTACTTTTCCTGCAATATCCTCTGCTTTCTTCCTTGCGTTTTTGGCCCTGTTCTCAATATCATTTGCTTTCCTCTCAATTAACTTAAGTGCGTCCTTTGCAATCTTGTTGCTTTCCTTATACACATTATTTGTATATGTGTAAATCTCTTTCTTGGGAATCTCCCCGCCATACCTCCACACACCTGCAGAGATTCCTGCGATCAATGCGGCAACTGCCAGCCACTTGAGTACACGCTTCCCGACATTCTCCTTCTTTGATTTCCTTGGGAATTTATAGTATGCATTTAGCAGTGCTTGTTCAAGCTCATAAGCATTCTTCTCAATATTCCTCTGCGAAACGAATGGAATCTGTGCTCTCACCGCAATATCAATAATATCCGTTACTTCAACCCTCTTATCCTTTGCAATCTCTTTGAGTATCTCATTAGTCAATCTGAGCACACGTTCATCTGTAACCTTCCCATACTGGAAGCATCTGCTCAGAACCCAAGATAATTCCTCAGCTATCTTGATGTCCTCTTCAGTTTGGGGCACCTCATTCTTAGCCTTCTTCTCTTCACCTTTCTCATCTTCTTCCTTGGGTGCAGGAGGCGGGCCCCTTCCAACCGGTTTGCTCTTACTCTCATTACCTCTCTTTACTGATGTATTGTATGCACTCTCATCTATAATTACCTTCTTTTCAGGTTCAGGTCCATTGCTTTCTTCCTTTTTCTCAGTAATTTGTGTTTCCTCTTTTCCAGTCTCTATCTCTTTCTCTTGACCTGTTGGTAGAACAACAATACTTAATTTATTCTCAGGTTCAGGCATTTGAACCTCTTTCTTTTCTACTTCAAGGCCCTCTTCTTTTTCAGTTTCTTTCTTTTCAATTTCTTCTCTATTCTCTAATTTAGGAATCTCGGTTTTTCTTTCAGTTTCTGGTTTTTCTTCAATTTCTTTCTCAGGAATCTCTTTCTTTTCAGATTCAGGACTTTCGGTTTTTACTTCAATCTCTAGTTTTTCCCCACTCTTCTGATCTGCTCTATTTTCCTCACCAGCAACTTCTTCAGCAACAATTGTTTCCTCTTTTATCTCCCTTGTTTCAGCAATCTTAAGCAAGATTTCCCGAACACTTCTGTTTGTCTCATTAGTTACGAGGCTTCTCTCTTTAGCACTTTCATTTATCTCATTACTCTTCTCCTCAGAGAAAACTTCTCTAAGAATGCCCTGTGCAATCTCTTGAACTACACTATCCTCAGGAGCATTCGCCATACTGAGATCACCAGACATCTCTTTCTTGATGCTTTCTTCTGTCTTATTGTTTATGCTCGAAATTTCCTGTGAAATATTCTCTGCTGCCGGCTTGGATTCCTTTTCATCCGCCCCAGCTATTTCAGGTTCTTGTATATTTTTTCCGGCATCTTTCAATATTTCCATAACAGGAATCTCATCGGTCTTTCTGCGTCTCATTTCTGCGATTTCTTCCTGGGAATCAGCGATCTCTGCCGCATCCTTTACAGGATTAAACAACACATTAAATACCTCCTCTCCCTCTCTTGAACTTATAATCTCTTCTTGGTTTGCTTGTGTTACCTCATTTTTCCTGATGACTACAATATCTGCAAGCATAAGATCCTGTATGATCCTTGTTGCATTTGTGATACCTATTTTTGTACCCTTAGAAATATCTCCCAAAGTACTTCCCTTCTCTAAAAGTTTGTACACTTTTGCACCGTAAGGTGCAAGGTTTGTCACAATCTTCGACTTGTATTCCTCATCTTTCTTAGACAACACGTATATATCTTGCAGGTTCAAATCCTCAGCACCCTTATCGTGTGCTGCTCTTGCGCGGTTTAGAAGACTCTCAATAAACTTTGTATTATTCTCGCTCAATCGGTTATTTCCCACTTTATCCCATATCTTGACAATCATATCATGTGTTGCAGGAAGAAGCGCAGCGAGTTTCTCAAAATCTTCTTCTTTCTTTATCCTATTTGTATATTCAAGGAATAACTCCGGCCCAAACCTCCTTGTAATCACATCAATAAGCATATTCCTTACTATAGTGTCTTCCTCTTTTAGATATGCATCAAACAGAACATTGCGGATCTCAATAATATTATTCAACTCAAGAGCATCAATATACTTAACTGCCTCAAGCCGGGCCTTAGGACTTATTGAATTGATAACCACAGTTGCGTAGTCAAATGTATCCTTCTTAAGCCCCATGCTAATTACTCCCTTTAGCATTTTGGATATCTCAGGGTCCTTCTCTTGGTCATACGCTTTCAGGAGAGCCGATATATCTTCTTCGGCAAGTTTCATTCCCGATATTTTCCTAAGCAGTTCAATCTTCTCCCCCTTTGTTCCACTCTCGAGGACCTTCTTAATATCAAGCCCCATATCCTCTTTTTTCACATAACTCTGTTGTACAAAATCCTCAATCAGCCTTCTGCAGTCATCAAGCTCTAAGAACATCTCAAGAGGCGTCCCCTCTATTTCTTTTCCCCGTGGCACAAAATCAACAGACATATCAATTGAAGTCGAGAGTTCAGAAAGCGCACTCAGGATTTCTTTATTCCTGCCCGCTTTCTTGCTTTCCTCAAGTATCTTTGAAATCTGACTTTTCAGCTTATCAATATTCTCTCTAATCCTCTTGCTCTCTTCCTCCGTAAACTCTTTCCTTACCGTCCCATCATTTATGATAATCTTTGTCGTATTATGTAGCAGTTTTCTCGTATCCTCTATCAGTTTAATTAAGTGCTCTTCTTCCAATTAAAACACCCAAGGCAGTTGGAACAAAACCGGTTTAAATACTTTACTATTGGATGAAAAATTGGGTAAAAAACTATTTCTTAATTAGCCTTGCATTCACAACGCCATGCTGTGAGGGCCTGTTTATAACTACAGCGTCACCTGCCTCAGTGGTTATGAAAGTGCCCTTGGTGATTAATCCTTGCCTTGCATAGTTCCTGTTATCTGGTGTTGAAACGACCTTGGTAATCTTTGCTTTCACAACCCTTCCCTTATCGACGCACACATTAGCATATTGCACCTGCTTCAGTTGTATCTTCATGTTGCCTCCCCTGCTTCTGTACTTCTCGCTGATTGTTTCACCAAGCTTCGGTGCTGCGAAGTAGCCTCCGCATTCATACTTTCTCTTATCCCTGTTAGGCACCCTTTTCCCTCCTCGGGGGTTTGTTAATGAACGTCCGTGATATTGGTCCATACTATTTCACCAGTGTCTTTTTTAGGTTCGGAAATGAATAAAAAGGTTGCACATCCTCCCCTACTCGATTATTCCCAGTTCATTATAGAGGTCTTTCTTGGTTACACCTTCTATTCCAAGCAATTCATTGATATTTATTATTATCTCCACGGCTTTCTTTGGATTGATATTCGCAAACTGTACCATCTTCTTTATTGAGTCCATCTTTCCTATGAGCTGGTATATGATTATTCCGTCCCTGCCAAATTTCTTGTAGACTTCCAGTGCCTCACTCCCATATCTCTGATTTATATCCTCCTCACTCAGTGTTGCAAAAGTACACCCGCCACTATTGCTTATTGCATAGAGAATCTCATCCATCTCATCCATATCTATGCCGTTCTCAATCGCCAGCTTAACGATATCACTCTCATTATCAATCTTGTTCAACAGCCTGAGCGACCGCGGCCCAAACTTGGCAAGCAGTTTTGCCTCCAGGGACATTCTTGCAGGAAGGTTCAGTTTATTCAGTATTGGAACATCAAGCGGCACCATATCAAGTATTATGATCTCCTTCTTCGGCACTTTGATCGTTTCGGTGAGCGGCTGTATTGTAGCACTTTCTGGACCTGCCTTCTCCTCTCCCTCCTCTTTCTTTTTCTCCCCGCCTGGCCTCTCAAGTCGTATGATCCCTCTATTCTCAAGGAAACTGAAGAAATCTATGATAAACTCCTCATCAACATTTGCCTCTTTCATTATCTCCTCAGCAGTTCTCTTACCGTCTATTAGCTTGTAAACTTGCAATCCCTTTTCGCCATATGATTCATTGATTATCTTCTCAAACTGGCTTAGCTCCTTTTCACCCTCTTCTTCTTCAATTTCTTCTTCAGGTATTCCCTCTTCCTTTTCTTCCTCAGGTGTACCCTCTTCTTCGGTTTCAATTTCCTCCTTCTCTTCCTCCTCTTCGGGCACAACTATTTCTTCCTCTTCAAGTGGCACCGTTTCCTTCTCTTCCTCCTCTTCAGTAATTTCCTCTTTAGGTGCAACTTCTTCTTCCTCAGTTTCAATTTCCTCCTTCTCTTCAGTAATTTCCTCCTTTTCTTCTTTAGGTGCAACTTCTTCTTCAGTTTCAATTTTTTCTTTTTCTTCCAAAGGCCCAACTTCCTCTTCTTCAAGTGGAGTGATTTCCTCCTCTTCAGAAGGCTTTATTTCCTCCTCCTTAGCTCTTGCCTTTTCTTTCTTCTCTTTTCTTGGTGGTGCAATCTCCTCTTCAGGCTTAATTTCCTCTTCAATTTCCACCTTTTTCCTTTTCTCTTTCTCTCTTGGAGAAATCTCCTCTTCAGGCATAATCTTCTCTTCTTCCGGAGCAATCTCTTCCTCAGTAGGCTTAATTTCCTCTTCAATTTCCACCTTTTTCCTTTTCTCTTTCTCTCTTGGAGAAATCTCCTCTTCAGGCATAATCTTCTCTTCTTTAATTTCCTTTGGTGCAATCTCTTCCTCCTCAATTCTTGCCTTTTCTCTTCTCTCTTCCTCTCCAGTAGGTGCAATTTCTTCTGCAGGCGCCTGTGCATACACCAAGTAGTTTTTAGCCAATAAATATCCTGCAATCTCCTTGACCTTGTCCTCTTCAATACCAGCAAACTCTGCAACCTTCTTTACGTTTGCTGCGACGGTGAATAGTGAATATACCTTAAGCCCCGCCGCCCCGAACCTATCAAGCACCTCTTTCTGTATTCTGTATTTATCTGCAAGCGGTAGGTCTGCTATCTTATATTCCAAGTTCTCATCAATCTTTACCTCTGCGGGCATCTCTTCCTCAACAAGTCTTTTTACAACCGGCTTTGGAGGTGCAACCCTCTCCTTTCTTTTCGGTTTTTCTTCAGGAGTTACAGGTGCAATTTCTTCCTCTTCTTCAGCAGTTACGCCCTTCTTTTCTTTTCTTGTCGGTTTTTCTTCAGGAGTTACAGGTGCAATTTCTTCCTCTTCTTCAGCAGTTACGCCCTTCTTTTCTTTTCTTGTCGGTTTTTCTTCAGGAGCAGTAGGTGCAATTTCTTCCTCTTCTTCAGCGGGTGCAATCCTCTTTTCTTTTCTTGTCGGTTTTTCTTCAGGAGCAGTAGGTGCAATTTCTTCCTCTTCTTCAGCGGGTGCAATCCTCTTTTCTTTTCTTGTAGGTTTTTCTTCAGGAGCCGGAGGTGCAATTTCTTCCTCTTCTTCAGCAGTTACAACCCTCTTTTCTTTTCTTGCAGCTTTCTCTTCTTCATGAGGAACGAATGCACCTTCCTCAGCAACAGGTGGTGCAACCTTCTCTTTAGGTGCTTCTTCCTTAGCGCGTGTGGGGGCTTTCACTGGCCCGACCTGCTTGGAATATGCAATATCATTTGCAATCATGAAGTCAAGGATCTCCTTAACTCTCTCAGGCTCAATGCCCAAATCCCTTGAGATCCTGTCATATGTTGACTCATTCTCTCTCAAATACTCGTATATTTTTACACCTACCGAAGAAAACGATTTGAACAGCATCTTCTGATGCCTGAACCGCACGAGCGATTCTGCCGGGTGGACCCCTACAACGAGCCCCTCGGTAATTGGGCTCTCCTCTGTATATTTAGAGGGCAACCCTTCCGCACTTATCAACCCGAGCTTTGCAACATATGCGAGTATCCTGTACAGGCGGTCCTCTTCAAGCCCGGCATTATTCTTTATATACTCAAAATCAGTTGACTTCTCCAGCAGGTTGTACACTTTTAGGCCATCGTTCCCGAACTTCCTGCTAACCTCTAACTTAAGCTTGTACTGCGTGATCTGGTCCACATTTCTTAATGTCAGCTTTATACCCGCCACCACGTTTCACCCGCTTAGCCGTTAGATGTTTCTCTCATTCTCCAATTCAAATATTGTCTTAAGCTGAACAATGCCCTCATTTTCCATAAACTCAAGGATCTCAACAATCCTCTGGGGCTGCATATTAAGTTCTGCGCGTATTTCCTCTACGCTCTTCTTTCCGTTTATTGATGCGTATATGGATACCCCTTCCGCCCCGAACTTATCAAAGATCATCCTCTGCTGTCTAATCCTTGCAAAAGCCGATCCTTTAGTTTCCCCTTTTATAGGCACAACTCCCAAAAGGTCATCTCGTGTATATTCCATTGCAAACCCCCTTTTTTACTTATTTGTACGCGCATATATTCTCCGCAATACTTAAATAATAATAGTGCATACTTTACCCCAACTCAAAGCAAAAATATAAATACGGGAAACTAAAAGCCTCCCTCTCTTAAAATCCAAGTGAAAGCTTTATATTAAATTTCCCCGAATACTCTTTTGTGACATATGTAGACTCGCTGATCAGCACAGGTGTAGACCAGCTCATAAACCTGGTTTATAAGAATAAGCGCATCTCACTTGACCAGGCATCAAAAGAGCTTGGGATTGCACAGAAGGTTATTGAAGAGTGGGCGCGCATTCTTGAAGATGAAGGCATAATCCGTATTGATTACCAGTTCACCACATCTTATCTCGTATGGGCAGGTGAGGTTATTGCAGAGCCCGATAAAGTTAAGGAACTTCGCGAACAGCGCGACTCGCTCCTTGTGGAGGTTGAGGGCCTCTCAAACCGCGTTGCGGGCCTGCTTGCAGAGTCCAAGGAAAGCGGGAAGGGTGTTTCATCTATTGTGAAGGATCTCGCCTCAGTAAGCCAAGGCGTCAAGACCGCAGTTGACACGCTGAATGAAGTGAAGAAGGAGAGTGTTGTAGCGAGCCAAGAGGCAACCTCAATGATAAACGAGCTGGAAGGCCTCATCTCCCGCATAAAGGAGAGGATGGATGCGTACAGCGCACAGCTCAAGAGTGCCGAATCTGCATACAAGAAAGATGCAGCCGTGATGGAATCGCTCATCTCCGAGTATAATGATGCCCTCAAGGCAGTTCAGGAATCGAAGAAGCTCCTTGAATCGCAGAAAGAAGAGATAGATGATATGCTCAACAGCCTTGCCGGGAAGGAGAAATCAATAAAGGAACGCCTTGAAACTTATACACAGCTCAGTACTGGCAAGTTTGATGCGGAGATCAAGGGTGTCCGCGATGAGTTTGAGAGCGTTAACAGCATGTATTCATCCCTGAACGAAACGCTCGAGAAGCGGCTGAACGAGATGCGCCTCGCATTGAAGACCATTAATGATTTCAGCAAGGATGTAGAAACCCTTGAGAGCAGGATAAGTGAGGATGTGATTGCCCGCCGCTATAATGAGATCAAGAACCTAACAGAGATGCTTGCAAAGCTTGAGGATGAGGAAGAGCGCCTTGACAAGAAGCTCAAGCTTCTTATGAAAGAGCTCCAGGCAATCAACATAGAAGTCTCCCCAACAGCAGTCAAAGAAGTAACCTCAAAGATGGAGGAGGCAAAGGAGAAGATCAAGGAAACAAAGCGCGAGGTTACCCTGATGGAGCAAAAGAGGCAGGAGCTTATCGACCTGATGAAGAGGCTTAAAGAAGCAAAGGAATCGAAGAAGTAGGTGCTGTTATGAAAGGCAATGGTAAGGAACCCGAAACTGCAAAGGAGATAATTCTTGAGACATACTCTCTGGATGTAGAGGGAATGAAGATCGAAGTGCAGATATCCCGCAGGCCGGCCCTCTATGTACCGCTTTACTCAATAAAGATTCCCGGCCTTGCTGAGGGCACCCGTTTAATACTGGATACCCAGATTCGTGGAGAGCTTGTAGGGGAAGTTAACATAGACATTGCAGAGATGCTTGACGCACAGAAAAGCAAGTATGTGCGCGACCAATTCTTTTCAAAGACCTCCCGCGTCCTTTTAAGGCATTTCCCCAATCTTTCACCCGATAACCTTAAGGTTCTCTCAGCATACCTTATGCAGTACACATTAGGCCTTGGCGACCTTGAACCGTTCCTGCACGATGAGAATCTTGAGGAGATTGTAGTTAACAGTGCAAGGCAGCCGATCTGGGTGTACAATAAGAAGCACGGCTGGTGCATCACCAATATCATACTCAAAGAGGAGAAATCAATCCAGGATTATGCTGCTGCAATCGGAAGGCGTGTGGGCAGGCAGATTAACCTGTTGAATCCTTTAATGGATGCGCGCCTCATGACAGGAGACCGTGTGAATGCCACGCTCTTCCCCATCTCAACGATGGGCAACACAATCACGATCAGGAAGTTTGCGCGCAATCCCTGGACGCCACCTCTCTTTATCCAGTCAAACACTATATCCGTTGATGTGATGGCTCTACTATGGCTGGGCATACAGAACGAGATGTCCATCCTAGTTTCAGGAGGTACGGGTAGCGGTAAGACATCATTCCTTAATGCGCTCTCAAACCTATTCCCACCGAACCAGCGCATCATAAGCATTGAAGATACGAGGGAGATATACCTCCCCTCATTCCTGCAATGGGTGCCACTCTCCACGCGTCTGCCAAACCCAGAAGGCAAGGGAGAGGTGAGGATGCTTGACCTGCTCGTGAATTCACTGCGTATGCGGCCCGACCGTATAATCGTGGGTGAGGTTAGGAGGAGGCGTGAGGCAGAGATATTATTTGAGGCTATGCACACAGGCCACTCAGTGCTTGCAACGCTCCACGCGGATAATGCTGAGCAGACCATATCGCGATTGACAAACCCGCCCATAGATATCCCGCCCATAGTGATTAATGCACTTGACCTGATAGTTGTGCAGTACAGGAACAGGCGTACTGGTATCCGCAGGACATTTGAGGTTGCGGAGATTGATGATCGCGGGAGGCAGAAGGTAATATACAGGTGGAACCCACGTACTGATAAGCTTGAGAAAATAGAAGAGCTCTCTGCACTTGCAGATCGTATTGCACTCTATACGGGCATGACCACCAAGGAGATTAATGCAGATATTGCAGAGAAATCAATGCTTCTCAACCATATGGTAGAGAACAACTGTGTGGATATAGAGAAAGTTGGCCGTGTGGTTGCAGAGTATTACAACAATAAGGATGCACTGATTGAGGCAGTAGAAGATGGCAGGAGCATAGATGATATAATAAGCTGAATGGTGGTCTGAATGAATTCATTCGAAGAACTCAGGAGGCGGGTGATGGATCTTGAGAAATCTGCACGCACCCTGCCCTATACACCCGCAGACCCTGCTGAGCGCTCATATATTGAGGTCCGCCTCCTATCGTTTTCTGAGCTTTCCACTGAGCTTGACAAGCTTTATAAGATAAAAGCGGCCAAGAAATACCTCAAGTAGTGATGGCTTATGAATTCAAGCATCCCGGGGTTTCACGCTTTGCCCCCAAAAGAGCGTCTCATGCACATAAAACCCCTTCTAAACCTCTCAGATGAGGATTGCGCCCTTCTACTTTCAGGTGGCCTCTCACTTGAAGAAGCCGACCTCATACGCGAGAATGTAATAGGTCTCTATGCACAGCCTCTCAGTATTGCTACGAACTTTCTCATAAACGGCCGCGATTATTTAATCCCCATGGTTGGTGAGGAGCCCAGTGTGGTTGCAGCCGCATCAAAAGCTGCAAAGATGGCACGCGAGTTTGGCGGGTTCACAGCATCATCAACAGATCCGATCATGATAGGTGAGATAAATATACTCAACCCTTCCAATGGTGCGGTCGATATAATAAACTCGCACAAGAAAGACCTGCTCACTCTAATTGATGAGATTGTGCCCACAATGAAACAGCGTGGTGGCGGTGCACGTGATGTGTGGGCGCGTGAGTATACCTCATCTTTTGGCCGTGCACTCATTGTATATTTCTCCGTTGATGTGCGCGATGCGATGGGCGCGAACACTGTGAATAAGGTTGCGGAGGAACTCTCCGGGGCGCTCATACCACTCGTAGGCGGCAGTGTTAATATGCGTATACTCTCAAACCTCTCGCTATTCCGTCTCTCGCGTGCAAAGGCATATTTTACAGCGGATGAGAATATTGCAAAAGGTGTGCTTGCAGGGTATGCATTTGCAGAAAATGACATATTCCGCGCTGTAACGCATAACAAGGGTATTATGAACGGGATAACTGCACTTGCACTGGCAACGGGTAATGATACGCGTGCAGTTGAAGCGGGTGCGCATGGGTATGCTGCGTATAAAGGCGGCTATCGGCCACTCACCAAGTATTACATTGAAGATGGGAGGCTTGCCGGCGAGATTGAACTCCCGCTTGCCCTCGGCACTATTGGCAGTGGTACTAATCATAAGGTCGCACGTATATGTATCGATAAGATATTGCAGGTGAAATCATCACCTGAACTCTGCGCGGTAGGTGCAGCGCTCGGGTTGGCGCAGAATTTTGCAGCGTTGCGTGCACTCACACAGGAAGGCATTAATAAAGGGCATATGAGATTGCATTCCAAAACACTTGCACTCATGGCCGGGGCTACACCTGAGGAGGCATCTAAAGTGTATGAGTATTTCAAGGATTGTGAGAGTGAGGTATCATTATCTGCAGTGAAGCAGGTGCTCGAGGAGATACGTTCGCATAAGTGATGCAGATGACCAAGCAATGTCCAAAATGCGGTGCAACCGAGGATGAAAAGGATTTCATAGGCAGTTTTTGTATCGATTGTTATATCTCAATGAATAAACCGGACCTCCCAGCAAAGATTGTGATTTACAGATGTAAACAGTGTGGTGCTGAGCGGTTCAGTGCATGGGGTACTCCTGTTGAGGAGGCCATAGCCCATGCGCTTAAGAGTAAGGTGTTCGGCACCCCGGAGATTACAATAGAAGATGATTATGTAATAGCACGGTATGATAAGATTGATATGGAGTTTAAGATACCACTTAAAATCAAGGAAACGACCTGTAATACATGTTCTCAGAAATCATCCGGTTATTATGAGGCGATAATACAGTTGCGCGGGAAGTATGCACATGACCATGCATTTGCACAGAAGATAATTGGGCAGTTGGAGAGGATTACGTTTATTCCTAAGGTTGAGGAACTCAAAGAGGGATTAGATATATACGTGGGGAATAAACAGGCAGTAGCGATAATACTTACCGCTCTCGGTATAAAAGCCCTTACATCTAATAAGATAGGCGGTATGAAGAATGGGAAAAATGTTTACAGAACTACATTCTTGGTGCGGGGTTAAAATTCTCTACCCTAACTGGAAGTAGCACATACCCACACTTGTTTTGCATGTCATACTCTCTGTAGAAAGGCCCCTCCCACTGGTAGAATAATCTCTCTTGTATATTGCTGTTCTTGATGCTTCCTGTGTTAATTCAGGGCCGTAATTGCATTCAAACTCCTCCTTACTATTTGGTGAAAGTTTCTTTGGCCCAGATCCATCCCCGCAATCATACGTTGCTTCCTTAATGCTATACCCTTCATTCCAGTTGTTGATTTTTACTTTAATATTATACTTCTCTGTGGGCCCGAATATTCTTTTATATGTGAGTGTACATTCAGGGGGAGGTGTAGCTGTATTTACATTTGCACTCCCGCTCGCACTTGCTTGTAATTTATTCCATTCCGCTCCAACCTCTGCTTCAAGTGTTCCAACCTTATTCACATTTAAGCATTCATCTGATAATTTCACACTATCGAATGAGTAGTGGCCATATTCATCCGCTTTAATCTTCATTACAGTATTGTTGCATACTACCTCATATTCCCTGCAATTTTCAACACAGTTTGCATCTCTCAGTTTTGAAATTATTCTCTTTAGTGTTACATTTGCACCATTTGCAGCAATTTTATTAGGGTTGACCCATACACTTCCATTCACAGTAACCCCGTTTCCCTCCACAGCTTTTAAATTCCCAAGTGTAATTGAATTAGGTACTATTTCCACACTAAGCCCAAGCCTCTGATTTTCTTCCTTTTTAACTACCTCAATATCAACAGTTGTGTTCTCCGTTTTCTTTGCATTTGCCACGCCGCTGCACACACCCGCATCCTTTGCTTCATACGTGTAATTTATCATGAGTGTATGCATCCCGCTTGAATCTTTTGGCGGTTTTCCTATTGCAGTAATCATTACACTAATCTTTTCACCTGGTTGAAGTGCATATTCAGCAAATTTTGGATCTTTCTCTATTTTTACCACCCTAATCTGAATCCGTTTATTTACATCTTTCTCCGTATCAACCGGGTTGCTTATATCCGTGATCGCTACGGCTTGTTTACCCACATTAGTTAGATTGAATCTTATTACGAACGTCTTTTCCTCTTCTTCAACAAGTTTTGTGGGAACAATATTTCCATTACTATCTATCTCAGAATCGATTACAGGCTTGCTCGCATCAACCTCAGGCATCTCTTTAGGTATAACATTGAATTTGACACTCTCTGATACACTAAACGGCATAACCCCAGATTTTTTATCTTTAAATGCATGTATCACAGTTGGTGAATCAGGATTCTTTTTCAATTCTTTTAGTATTCCAATACATCCTTTTATTGTAGCAGTATAAGTAACCGTATATTCCCCAGGCTGATCAAACTTATAATTTATATTTGCACTGGAGAATTTATCAAGCGAACTCCCCCCTCCTGGTGGCACTACTGTATTTCCATCTGGCTTTTTAACCGTAACCGAGTATGTTCCATAACACCCCATACCTGCCAAACTGTCAGCATACTTTATTTTTATACCATTTCCAACTCTTTGAAGTAATGCGCCTCCCCCCACAGTTGCAATGTAATTTATAATCCTATGGTCATCTGATGTTAATTCAGAGTTATTTTCAGCACGATGGTAATCAAGTAGCGTCTTGTTTATTATAGTTTTATAATCGCTTTCCGGAATGAATTTTACATCCCCAGTATAACCGTATTTACTAACTATATTGTATGCAGGTTGATTACAATCATCGGCAGTTGTTGATGCATCGCAGTAGCAGCTAATTTTTAGGCCAAGATTAGGATACTCTGTAATGTATTGAATGTAATCCCTGAGGTTTTTAGTATCCCCCACACATATACTGTATACACCATTTTCACCGTTAGAAGATGTTGATGGATTCAAAGATTGTACTAACTTCACATCCAGTTCTGTGGTGGGATATGTCATTTCATTACGCATTTTATATGTGTAATCCCTACTTGAAGATACTGATATTACAAGCGAAAACAGTAATATTAAAATCAAAAATAGATGCTTAAGTTGCATTTTACTTCCCTCCTGGTAGAAAATATGTAAAGCCAACCGAAAAGGTGGTGCCCAACGTATCAGAAGTGAATCCAGCGGAGGCGCTTCCACCAAAATTAGTAGTACCTTTCAGATTCTCTCCCCAAGATTTTTGAACAAATGGGTGGAGTTCTATATATGATTTGCCAAAAGAATATCTGAATGTTGGCCCGATAGTTAATTTCCATATCTCCCCGTTATAATATTTATCTGCTAGTTCTCTGAAATCTTTAGGTATACCTACTTCTCTAAGGATATTATCTACATTAAGTTTTCCCCTAGATAAGGAATTACCTATTTCGAGATATAGATGCTTTAGATTGTAACCAAATTTGTTTCCAACCCGAATTTCATTTGCAAGATATCCACCCTGATAACCTACCTCAAGTTTTAATTGAGGTCTTCCAAATTTTAGTGTATATTCAACCTCAGCTCCATATGTAAGTGTCTTTTGCTCTAAAGGAGATCCCATATCCTGTGTTGACCAGAACATTACACTTAGTTCATTCTTGCTATTTGGATTGTAAGAGATTTCCACAACCCCGCTTGCAAGCACATCTTTTTTAACATCTTTTTTATTCTCACCCTTAAGGAAATAGTAAGTATTTATCCCAAATGAAATCCTTATTTTACCATCAGCAAGTTCAAAAGATTCTATGGTTAAACCAACTTGCGCATATGTTTTCCCCGTTTGTTCATAAACCATTTTATCAAGAGCATCTTTGATATTCTTAACGGCAGTTGCATATGTTTTAAAAATGCTTTTTATATCCTCAGTTACCCCTGACCCTATGTTGTTATTCACAGCCTCATCAACGCTTTTGCCCTTCTTCATAATATCTTCAAAGATTTTATTGAACGGATTTTCACCCTTCTTTATGTTATTAGTATCTCCAAGAAAAAAGATAAATTTATCTTGTATATCATCTGTGTTAAATACCAGTTCTGTAGAAGGGAATCTAGTTTTACCTCCAAAATACTTCCTAGCCGCATCTTGGTTTTTAAGTTCTGCATCTGGAGGATATTCAACTCTTATCTTTCCTGCATTGAGAAGTGGTTGTGTAAGTGCATTTCCTGGCTCTGAAACGTTTACATGTGGCCCAAAAACATCCTTAGATGATGAGACTTCGTTTCTTTTTATATATAACTCTCTAATTTTATGATACATCTCTTGTGCTTGCCCGATAAGCTTCTCATCCTTATCCTTATCCTTTTTCCCCCAACTGGTTAGTTTGTATTTAATACTCAGGTCATAGGGTAATGCATTATTCTCATTATGGTAACTTTCCGCGCTCATAGCTGCAACTAAATAGGAAAATACTATTAGATCTCTCATCGCTTTAGGAAGTTCTCGATCTCTCTTCAGACTCTCATCATTTCTTATATCTTCAAATGTTATCAGTTTTCCATCTTTAATTAGGCTCCCACTACTCTCTCCAATTCTCTTTAAAACATCTTCAAACTCTTTCTTAGTTTCCTCAGAGATCAAGCCTTTAGTATAAAGATCCCCTACAAATTTCCTAAATTTTGCACTCCCTCCAAAATCCACCATCTTTTCGAGTGCTTCAGCCGCATTCTCTTTTTCCTTACCAGTTGCATTTTCATTATGTAATGTCTTTAATATTTCGAATGCATTTTCATGCATTTCAGCAGATTTTCTCAGCTCATATTCTTTTTGTCCTTGCGGAGTAAAAATTTGTGCTCTTACTTCTGGTTTTTCTTTTTGCATAGTAGTATTTCCCATATCACCAACACCTCTTGTACTCGCATACCCGAATTGAGGTGTAGCGGTCATAATCTCCGCTACCATCAACATCGTGGCAAACGCCCTCTTCAACCCGGTTATCGAGTGTGAACATAACCTCCTCTCCTTCTCTCTATACATACATCAATCCTATTTCTTATCTACTCTATTTAAATGTTTCTCCTCCACTTTTTTATCCATACGATTATGAGCACAATAACAGCAACCACGAGCATGAACCCCATAAGCGGTAGTAAATCCGCGGGGATGAGCTCACTCTTTCGTACAACCTCTTCCTTAACCTCCTCCCTGCTCGCACTTCCCTTTGCACTCACACCGTTATAACTCACTGTATACTCACCTTTTGCAAGGTAATATTTCCTCTCCACATTTCCCCTGAACTTAACACTTTCATAAATCGTTCCCCCCTTCCCATTACTTATTGCAATCTCACCTTCACTCTCAGCATCCCTCCCAAATTCATCACGCGCGCTAATCTCTACTATGAGGGGTTCACCATCACTCACCTTAACATCAATGGTTACATTCTTAGGTGTGAATGCTCCAAGATCAATTGTTCTCTCAAGTATCACACCCTTATCCTCTAACCTCACATCAACCGTTTCATACCCACTATCAAGCGATTTTTCAATACGTACCGCACCCGATACCTTTTTCTCCTCTCCACCAACATTCACTGTATAAGATGAAGGTGCACACGTCTCAAGCACAAGCTTCTCCCTCTTTAACTCCACAACCTTTACATATGGCTCCTCATACCTCCCGTATACCCTCTCCACACGTGCGAGTACATCACCATACCCTACATATATATCCATCTTACAATCTGTACATTTCTTCTCGCTTATCAGAACACCATTCTCACTCGGTATGGGTGTATACTTCTTATTCTCGCTACGTCCATCCACATACTTTTTCTCAATCTTAACGGATGATTGTACGGGTGCATGCACACTGATATTCTCCTCATTCTCCTCAACCCAAACGCTTGCATTCTCGCCATTATTAATAGTGAGCGGTATTGCATGTTCAAACCCATCCATCTTAATATAGAGCAGGTATACTCCAGGGCCCAACTGTGCAGGCACCTTCAAATCATATTCAAACGATGTATTCCCGGGCACAATGTAAACCCTCTCCTCTTTCAAAGGATAGATAACCCCCTCCTTCTCAAGATAGATCTCGAGCATCCCTGTGTAAACCTCGCCACTCTCAATAGTAAACCATACCTTCTCCTCATCCCCTGCCTGTGGGAATAATGTGGACACCCTATCATTGCTTATGTTGAATGCGGGTGTATACTCACACACTGCATATGCATTCGCATAGAGTATAATAATCAGGATAACGTAAAGGTTAACCGCTCGCATAGCCTATAATCGCTCGCTTTTTATTTAAATGTTTAGTATTCTAATTCATGCCAATGACAAATATATCCGATATAATCTCGAACGCTGCGGAGGAACTCACACGTATAGAATCATCCCATCTCAAGGTTAGAGAGGATTCTGAGGATGTGGTACGTGTATGCGGCCGTGCAATGCAGCTCATACACGCTGGGAAACCTTCAGAAGCCCGGCATATGCTCAACGAGATTAAACCCATAATCGAGAAGTTCAAGGATAGCACCGACCCCGGTGCACTTATAGCACAGCAGGAGTATGTGGAAGCAATCCTGCTCATGCATTTCATTACAGGCGAGCCTTTCCCGCATTACAACGAGTTAGGCGTCCCACCAGAGGCGTACATACTCGGCCTTGCAGATGCACTCGGTGAGGCGCGCAGGGAGATTGTGGAGCACATGCGCAAGGATGATTATGCAACTGCAACCCGTCTGTTCGAGAGTATGTCCGAGATATATGAACTCCTCCTCCCGCTCAGGTTTTCAAACTCAGTACTCCCGGGTTTCAGGAGGAAGATAGATGTATCCCGCTCACTCGTTGAACAGTGCAGGCGCGACCTTCTCATGTTCAAGATCTCCAAAAATCTCTGATGGTGATTACTATGAATGATGTACACACACGCGAGCAACTACTCGATAAATTGCAGGAGGGGCAGAACCCGCCCCTTGTAATATTCTTCTGCTCAGATTCACGCGTAGACCTGAACATATTCAACGCAAACCCGGGCGAAATGTTCGGTATAGAGAATGCCGGTAATATATTCGGTCTGGGTGATGAATCAAAATCATCACTTGCATATGCACTCTCACATTTCTCCGTTGATGATAAACTCTCCATACTCATACTGGGGCATACGAAATGCGGTGCAGTCACAACAGCATGCAAACTTCACGGGAAAGATACGAGCGGACTCCACGCATCACTCCGTAATCTCATTGAGACAATAAGGCCCGCAGTTGAACGTGCATCTGCACGTCCGGGCTCACTCATTGACAATGCAATCGAAGAAAATGTAAAGATTCAGATGATGCGTGTACGCGATTTCATACTCAACGAGGCCAAAGAGATCCGTGCAAAGGATGTGCATATCTACGGTGCGATATACGAGATATCGGGGAGGGATGACCTGCTCCCGAATGCATGGCACATCCACGTTATCCGTGGCGGGCAGAAGAATCCATCCGCCCCTCTAGAAGAACTTACACTCACACCGTTAGATGGCAGTAATACGAATGCACTCATCCGCACAGTAATGAAATTAGGGGCATACATACGCGGTGAACTCCTCCCGCGTTCTAAATGAGGTTGAACCATGTCTCAGGATGAAAAGGCAGATAAACTGCTCGAAGCAAACAGGCGTGAACTCAAGAAAAAGATAGCTGAACTTGCAAAGATCAGGGGGTCTGGCACAGAACTTATCTCACTCTACATCCCCCCAAAATATCCTATAGGTGATGTTTCCGGCCGCCTTCGTGCAGAGTATTCACAGGCAAGCAACATCAAATCAAAACAGACAAGGAATAATGTGCTCGGTGCACTTGAACGTATCCTGAACTTCCTTAAACATTTCAACCAGCCACCCGAACATGGCATTGCGATATTTACGGGCAACATCTCTAAAAACCCCGGTGAAAGCGATATCAAGCTATTCTATATCATCCCGCCCGACCCCATAGGCATCCAACTCTACAGGTGCGATTCATCATTCTTCCTTGAGCCATTGCTCGTATTCACAAAACCTAAAGAGGTTTACGGTATCCTTGCAATAGACGGGTCCGATGCCACGCTCGCACTCTTAGAGGGCAAGAATGTGCGTATAGTTGACCATGTGCACTCAACTGCACCATCAAAAACGCATAAAGGAGGGCAATCTGCAGCGCGTTATCAACGCCTCGTAGAGATAGGCAAGGAAGAGTACTATAAGAGGGTAGGGGAGGCAATGGACCGGGAATTCCTCAACGTTGAAAATATGAAGGGAGTGATAGTGGGCGGGCCCGGCCCCATAAAGGACTACTTCCTTGCAGGCGGTTATTTCAATTACCAAATAAAAATACTCGGCAAGGTGGACACTGGGTACAGTGATGAAAACGGTATCTATGAGATTATGCAAAAACTTGAGGAGATCATAGCAAACCAGGAAGCAGTGAAAGAGAAGAAGCTTGTGCAGATGTTCATCGAGAATGTTGTGAAAGGAGGCCTTGCAACTTATGGTATAAAAGAGGTGCTCGATGCCCTCAACGCGAAACGCGTGAACACGCTACTCTTATCCGAAGACCTCTATCTTCACAGGATAAAGTACAAATGCCAGAAATGCGGTAAAGAGGGCGAGGCATACGTATACTCGGAGGGGCAACAGGTACAATGCGAATGTGGTGGGCAGGTCTCAATACTTGAGGACACAGATATGGTTGAAGAACTTGAGAACTTGGCGGAAAGCACGGGTGCAAAAGTGGAATTTATCTCCACAGAAACACCCGAAGGCGGCCAGTTCCTCAGCGGGTTTTATGGTATTGGCGCTCTGCTTAGGTATTAGCCCTTCTGCTGTGATGTAATATTTACACCACAGGGATGCGTATTATTTTCAGGTACACTCACGAGCAGATGGTCTTCATAATACTGTGCATCAGGGCTTCCCCCTTTAAGCAGTAGTATGTATGAACCCTGGTGCATGAGTTCATTGCACTTCTCAACACTGGTGTGATTCATAGGGCCATAGCATCCATCTTCCTCAATGGCAAAACTAGTTACATTCTTTCCAATGCTGGCAAGCGATGATGCAAACCCAACCCCGCACTGAAACACAGACACCCTGTTCTCCTGGCTTATGTTGCGCACATCCATCACAAGCGAGATGTTCTCAGCATTAAGCAGTTTGAAGCTCCCTTCATAATTGCTTATCTTATTTGTACCCAACACCAACTCCCCGCCGTAATTCTCCGTGTTGAATGCAAGATATGCAACGGCACACACGATTATGAGCGCTACAACAATAAGCGCATAATTCAGCACTTTATCCATCCCACCACCTACTGGCTCTCTGCAAGTATTACATCAAGCAGACACTGCTGCATATATTCAGGCCTGCCGGCAATGGTCGCGCTCGGGTAATACTTGACCGAGAAAGTGGTTGAATCCGCATCTGCATTCTTTATGAATATCCTCGGCATTGCACCCATCTTTTCCTCGCACGCCTCAACTGACATCCCAGTAGTCATATTGCCACTCTCTGCACCTTTGGTATAATCCTTGAGTGTACATCCGCCTATATCGTAGTTGTATATGTAAACCGTTTTGTTCTGAAGTTCGAGCGTATTCTTAAGGCTCTTTGCGCACGCATCGCTTACCACTCCGTTCGTAGTATCAATGATAATGGCAGTGGCATTGCTCGCATTCATCTCATAATAGAACGCATCAAAGCTTGCATTATTTGTTTTCTTATCCAGCAGTATGTATGAAGCAGCCGATGCCCCTATGAGTGAGAGGAAGAATGCTATAAATATGAACGACCATAACATCGCGGAGATCTTCCTCAACCTTATCCTGCCAGAACCTACCATATATATGAACGCCGCAATGAATGCGCTTATCGCAACCAGATCTACCATCACCAATGTTGCCGGCAGAATTACCTCGTGCGCCTGCTTCTTCTGCTGATAATCGCCCGAACTCATTGAAACATACGCAGAAGCAACGATATCCGAGTATGCATTAGCAGCCATAACCACCTTGTTAAGCACTGTATCAAGCGTATGCTCTCTCTTTGCCTGTATGATTTCATCAATCTCATCAACGATCTGGCCGTATTGCTGTGTTATATTCTCAAGCTCCTCTGGCTTTATCTTAGCGGCAAGTTTGCTATCCAAGGTTTCCTTTCTTATCTTCACATCCTGAAGCTGCTGGCTTAAAATGATATTGTTGATTTCTATATCCCACTGGGCAAGTATAATCTTCTTGTCCGCAGCCGTTTTGTATTCCTCAAGCTGTGATGTAATGTTGAAGTACCCATCCAGCTTTTGATCAAACGAATCTGCAAGTACATTGAACTGCTTTATTGTAAGGTCTGCCTTGTTATAGTTGCCCCTGTATATATCATCCCTTGCACTATCCTTCTTTGCCTTCAATGTATTGATATCATTGGCAAGCCCCTCATCCTCAAGGTACTTGCTCACCTTCACATACCTGGTGTAGAGGTAGCTGTACCTCTTGTCCATATCATCAAACTTGGCCCCAAACTCGCTCTGTGTTTTTATCTGCACCTTAATTTTTTCCCTCTCCTTTGTTCTGTTGAGCACCATATCTGCGATTGAATCCACATTTGCAAGGTTCTGTATTCTGGCCCTTATTGTTTGTGCAGTTGTCGCCAGCCATCTGCTGTCCTCCTTTGAATAATTTACCGGGCCACAATATGACTGCAGTCCAGCGGATGATAACAAGTCGGAGAACAAGATATTATTTTCAATACTAGTTTCAGAGGACTGCACCCCTTCCATATACGAGAGCATCGTATTGAGCTCCTTAAGCGTGTCCGCATTATAATCCGAGTACCTCATCCCCTCAAGCTTTGTGGTGATATTCACAATCCCCTCAGCATATGTGTCGAGCTTTGTTGTTTCCTTATCCAGGCTTAGGATTCCATCGAGGAAGTTATATGTCGTCTTATCAGAAGATGTTATTCCACCTTCAAGTATGCTTCTCCTGCAAATAGGGACTGCACCGCAAGATGTCATGCAGGGGTGGTACATCGTCTCGTTTTCATTGCAGTGCCTCACCTTAAGGCCTGTAATCTGTTTGCAGTAATCCTCTGGGGGGAAGTACTCATGAACCGTCTCATCATTGTAGAGATTTTCCCTTGATTTGTTGAATGAAATCATCCTTGCGCGTATCTCCTGCAGTTCCGCTGGTTTCGGAAAATCTTTGGAGAAGAAGTACTGCTGTAATACCGGTACAATGATCTCCTTATCTGTGACTATCGTATCCCCTTGTACGAGCATGATCGGCTCGTTGTTTAGGTAGTACATCACGTAAGCCCCATTTGGGCCGACCATATCAAGGTAGGTCACACTCTTGGCGCTCTCATTAGGGCCAATATATTCCTGTATATTAAAGCTCCACCCCAATGAGACAAGCAGTAGCATTAGTGCAAGGAAGCGTCTCATGAGGAAAATTACCGTTCTAAATTTATTAAATGTTCTGCATTCATAAACTCGTGATGCTTAAGCGCGAATATGCCTATTACCCATTTCTTGAAAGCACAAAATCAGCAGTAAAATCTATGAACATCGCCTCTGAAATAGATGTGAAATCACTTGAACTTGCAAAGCAACGGGTATTGATTGCAGTCCGGCAAGGCAAGCTCCCACTACCCTCTTATCTCCCTCAGGAAGACATATCAGACCAGGTCAGATCCTATATCATTGCGAGGCTCATAATATCATTCATACCCTCTAAGATTGAGCAATTTGTGAAGGCAGAAGCCACTCGCGCACTTGAAATATGCACCCGCAATCATGATGAGGCATTCCTTATGAATGAGCTCGGGATTTCAATAACCAAGGATATGCTCGTTCCGCTGCGCGATTATCTCATATACGGGTCTCACTTCTCCTCAATGCTCTTGCCGAATAAACATGTGAAGAATGGTTTTGTGCGTATAAGCCCGCACGAGTTGCATGTTATGCTCAAGGAAGCCATCCGAAGCAAGATAAGCGAGGGCCTCCCCATTCGCGAGTCGCTCATAAATGATGAGATAAAGAGGCTGCTCAAACCAGTAGTTGTAGAGATTCTCTCTGAAATCTCGCTTCGTTCACCCGCTATCGGCAGGCAGAGCAAGGATATTGCACCCTGTATGGAGAAGGTAATTGAGGAGCTAAACCAAGGTGTAAATGTCCCGCATCTAAAGAGATGGTCCCTTGCAGTCTTCCTGATAAAGCGCGGGTGGGATACGGAGAAGATCGTGGAGATATTCTCGCATGCGCCAAATTATGACGAGAAGATCGTGCGCTATCAACTGGACCACATAAAATCCAAAGGATACTCGATGCCCTCGTGCCACACACTTAAAGTGCAGGGGATATGTGTTGCAGAGTGCGGGATTAAGAACCCACTTCAATTCCGCAAAAACAAGTTAGTTGAGAAAGAAGAAAACAAATCTGATGAAAAAGAGCAAACTAGCTGAGAAAGAAGAAAGCAAACCCGATTAAAAAGACGAACAAGCCAGTTGAGAAAGAAGAAAAAACAGATGAAAGAGAACAAACTAGCTGAGAAAGAAGAAAGCAAATCCGATGAAGAAGAATAAACTAGTCGAGAAAGACCCGATTAAAAAGAACAAACAAGTTTAGAAAGAAGAGAACACATCCTATGAAAAACACAAACCGCCAAGAAGGAAGAAAACGAACAACTAAAACTCAAACCGATTGAACAGTATTTCTTTTTTAGCAAGAACAAGCCATTGAGAAAGAAAAACAAGATCCGATAAAAACCAAAGAAAAATAAAACAGATTAATAACCTGCTTTTCTCCTTTGTACCCGAAAATTTCCAGGTTGAAAACAGAACTAATACTATGCTTTTCTCTTTTGTGTTTTCTCTAGTGTACCCAATATATCCTGCAATTTTTGAATCTCCTCAACATCCACCTTGCCAAGTTCCTTATCGAGCATTGAGAGGAATACTACGCTCCCGTTCTCTATAGATTTGCATATCCTGCTTGAGCTCTCCTCTCTCAGATGCCCCAATAAACTGCGGAGACGTTTTTTATCCTCAGGTGTGAGCGGTTCCATCCCATTCTCCACACTCTTCTTAGCGCTGGCTACAATCTTCTTTATCTCTGAGAATGTATTCTTATCCCCCGTAATCTTGATGAGGCTCACAATTCCATTTGCAACTACGGCATTCTCCGTGAACAATTTCTCAAGTGCCTCTCTTGTAATGGCTACTTCATCCTTGTTAAGTTTCTCGCCACCTTCAATCTTCTTGATGATCTCCCCGTAATCAGCAATCATACAAAAGAAGTATCGAAGACAATGTTTTTAATGCTTATTTATGGCTAAATCTCAAGCCCTTTTAAGTACTCCTCCTCTGAGAAATGGAGTTTTCCGGGGAAGATGAGCGCACACGGCCCTCTGAATTCCATCTTCTTTATTCTCCCTATCTCCCCGTAAATAATTCTCTGCTCCCCGCTCCCAACCCGGCACCCTACAATAATCTTCTTATCATCTGTGCATATACCCATCTTTTTCTCTGATTCAATCTCACCCAAAATATCAAATGCCTCTCTTATATCCATCTCCTTCCCAGGCTCAGTATCCAGGAATACGAGCGTGTGTACCCCTCTGCTTTTATTCTCAGCAAGCTTTTCGTATACGCTGTACGGCTTTATACCCTTCTTTCTCATTGGGATTGTGCAACTCCCGCCCACTTTATATATGTGCAGTCCCGCCTCACCAATCAAGGCATCATATATGGAACTACCGTGTATAACCTCAAATCCAATCCCTCTTTTTTTAGCTTCCTCTAGAATTGTAATATGTGTGGTTGCAATGAGAGGGTCCCCCGGCACCAATAGTACAACCTCCTTCTCCTTTGCCTCTTTAAGGAAACTGAGCCCCTCCTCCAATTCATTCCTTTCCAAGGCTACAATCTTTTTCCCTATGATCTCTTCCAATTTCAACAGCTCGCTTTCTTCAAATGCTCTTGTATACCCATCCAAATATACGCTGTTTGCCTTTTTGCATACCTCTGCACCCCTAACCGAGATGTCATCCCCCCTCCATAACCCCGTGCCTATCAAGTAGAACATAAATTACACCCCGCACACCAATCTCAGCATATCCCTAATCCCGGGCGCCAATCCAAATATGATTATCAGGAGTGCAATGTAATTCTTCTCGTTCTGGTCTTTCTCATTTTCAAGTATGTGCACGATAACCGCTGCCAGCAGTACTTTTAGTATAAGAAAGGGCAGCATTGAACCGCCGAACATATCAAAGATGGAGTTTGCGAGCACGTGCTGTTCGCTATATTTCATTGCAGCAATGCTCTTGTTGAACACATCAATCGTAATGAATGTTGCACTGCCGTCAAGCGCTTGCGCGAGCACGACCAGCCAGTGCAAAGGGATTGTACTCTTTCTCTTAATTACTAAGTAGACCGCAGTGATCGACCCTGCAAGTGCGAGTATGAGTGCGCCGAACACAATGTTTGTGAATAATGGAAGGAGTATAATGAGATGCAGGATGAAGAGCCCCATCGCAAGCGAGGGCCCGAAATCGTGCTTCCCGTTCTTATATGAATAGTACATAGTAATTATAGCGAATATCCCAATCACAAAATAGATCCCCGGGCTTGTGGTGATAAACCCATAATCGTAGATATGGCTTGCAATTATGATGTCATAAACAGGTCTGAATAATCCTTCATACCGTTGCATCCCGCCCGTTGCAATGCTGTCCGTAACCACTCTTACTGTGGACCCTAAAAGTATATACGGGATAATCCTAATCATAAATTCCTTATTGAATTCCACACCCGCTTTCCTGAATAGTTTGTATATAAGGAAGGCGGCAATGACTGCAATGATTGCATAGGTGACCGTATTTATAGGGTTGTATCCTTCCCCCATAACAATTGGCTTTATGTAGTGCTCATTGAAGAATCCCCCAAAATCCATAAGTCCAAGTTAGAACACTAACTATTAAAATATGCACAGAAAGGAAGCAGTTTACTCCATCTGTCCCCGTCTATTGAACTAAACTCCGATTAGAACTGCCAAAGCACTAACTATTAAAATATGCACAGAAAGGAAGCAGTTTACTCCGCCTACCCCTGTCTATTGAACTAAACTCCGATTATAACATCCAAAGCACTAACTATTAAAATATGCAGGTTAAAATAAAATCTAATGTTGCCTCCAGCACATCTATGTGTTTCGTGCAAAGGGTCTCGTCTATTATGCGGGCTTGATTACTGTCCAATACTTCAGCG
>Ga0272448_1001062_pt1 | contig 38789 bp, 36 predicted proteins | sample YNPCB0191_FD_202220 | JGI IMG/M metagenome (GOLD analysis project Ga0272448, IMG submission 202220) | Hot spring sediment microbial communities from Yellowstone National Park, WY, United States - YNP-CB-019-1 | ecosystem: Environmental > Aquatic > Thermal springs > Hot (42-90C) > Sediment...
TCACGAGGCGTTAGGCCAGCTCACTCCGGCTGAATACTCCGCAAGGCTGAAAATACACGGATTACCTACTAAAAATGTTATCGTTTTACAAACCTAAGGGTGTATCATATGTATCTGAACCTGGACAGAAAAATGAGTTTAAAAAATTTACTGCTTTGGCGGCAAATTATTTAGCACATTTACAAAAAGAAAATGGGCCCCGATGAGTTGACTCACAAGGGCCCAGATTGATTGGTGGGATAGGTACTACTTCTTGTTCTTGGAGTAGGCGGAGCGAGCAACAGCTTCCTTGGCAAGTGCGTCAAGGAACTGCTCGGCGTCGAACCCTTCGAGATGATTCGAGGTTCCCTTCTTCGACCAGAGACTGGCGAAGTCGGGGTGTCCGAGCAGATACTCGAACTCCCACGTGTGCATAACTTCGGGACGCGACATGCCGTAGCCGCCGCCGTGGCCTTCGAGGTACTCGCCCGAGTGGACGCACTCGTCGTAGCAGACCGAGACACATCCGTCGTGGTGGCGGTAGCCGTTGATGACCCTGGCTGTTACGAAGTTGTCACGCACGATGCGTTCCTTCCATCCGCCGATGTAGCAGACGACAGAGTCGCCTACATTAAACCAATCGTATGGCCGATGGGCGGGCATCGCAGGCTTCTTCTCCGCGCGCTTCTCGAGGGTGAGCAAGAGCTTGATCTTCTCGTCGGTCTTCCGCTTTTCCTCGATTAGTCGCTCGCGTTCGCGCGCGAGACCCTTGCGAATCTCGTCGAACACTTTGTCCGACGCCTCCTTGAGAAAGCACGGGGTGTTGAAGCGACGCTTCTTGTCCTCGAGCCCTGCGTGTGTCTTGATGCTGCAGGACGCGGTGATGTAGCAGTTGTAGCGGCAGACATCGCCACGCGCGTACTTGCACCACCCGCAGAAGTTGAACGTCGTCGCATTGCGCTTGCGGTTGATCGAAGCAGCATCGAGCGGCTCGGGGTCCCGGCTCCAGCTGTCCTTCGGGACGTCGACGTGCGGGAACTCCGGGTTCTCGTACTGCTTGGCGATCTTACAGATGTTTGCCGCGCCCTTGCCCTGCAAGAACGTCAGTTTCTCATCCACGTCCTTGATCTGCAAGGCGAGGCTCTTGGCGGTGAAGCGCCATAAGCGAATCATCATGCGGATCGTGATCTGGCCGAAGAAGACAATGTCTTCAACGGTGCTTGCCGTCAAATCTGCCGTCAAATCCCAGTACTGCGGGATAAGAGCGGCGATTTCGGGACTGCTGTGTCTTTTCATTTCAGATCCTCCTTTCGCGGAACAACCGCGGAACAACCTATCATAGCACAGATTGTTTCCGCGTTGACCTATTTTTACAATCCCACCATTAGGATTGTAGCTGCGTAGCAGCTTGCTGGCTAAAATTGCCTAATTCAAGCCAAAAAGCTACTACGCAACAAAATATAAAAGAACCATTTTTGACTTTTCAATCTTAACATATCTACAGAAAAAAGTCAAGTCCGCGGGGTCAAGAAACAAAAAACAGAAATTCACTAGAATTTCTGCAAACAAATGAATGAAAAAATTTCTTTTCCTAAAAGCAGAATCGCCAAATCATTTTTTCGCCCAAAATTCCTTATAATTTGATCGCCGAGCCCGCCGAAGCGGACGAGGCGAACTTGACAATTCCTCGCTGGTGCCGGGGGAGAGAATCGAACTCTCGACCTTGGCGTTATGAGTGCCACGCTCTAACCAACTGAGCTACCCCGGCATATTTTGACAAAGTAAAATTTGTTGCGCCTCCCCGAATTGCACGGGGGCCTGCAGCTTATGAGACTGCCGAGGTACTACTCCTCCAAGGCGCGATAAATTATACCCTTTTGGGGTATATTTAATATTTTAACACAAAAAATTGGTCAAATCAATAAATGCGAAAAAGAAAAACGGCCCCTCGTCTCCTGCGAGAGGCCGGTGATAAGGGGTTTGGAAACTAGTAGAAGTAAATCTTCCCCAAGGAAGAGACATGGACGCTTCCGGCTCTACAAGCTTTCTCGTATACCGGATCTGGCTTTTCCCTTTTGACCCCCTGCTTTCCTTGTTGAACAAGAGGGAGACTTCCTTTGCTGGGTACTCTAATAAATTGAATATGATGATTTGGACCCAGCTTTTTGCCGCTACAGTACCCAACCTCCTCTCTCAGCAACGTCTTCTTCTCTTGGCGAGTTTGCCGGTGGTTACGTTTTTTTAATACCTTCTTACCTTTCGCCCTTGCCATAAAAAATAAAACCTCCTTTATAAAAGTTCATTTTTCTGTGATTTTTTGCATCCGAACCCCACTACTTCGGATAGATCGCAGCTTACAAAAAACCCTTTAATTTTCTGTAAGCTGTAATCTATCCTTTATAATTTATTTATGTAAAGGTGCTTTTTATTGTGCCTTATAATTTATAATAACATAATAAAAAAATTCGTCAATACTAAACTATGCTTTGAAAATTTCCAAAAAAACTTTTGTAGGCACAGTTACCTTCCCCCTCTCTTTCATTAATTTCTTCCCTCTTTTTTGTTTTTCTAAAAGTTTCTTTTTTCTTGTTACATCTCCACCATATAAATATCCTGTAACATCTTTCCTGCGGGCCTTAATCGTCTCCCGGGCAATTACTTTGCCTCCGACTACTGCCTGCAAAGCAACGGAAAATTGTTCTGGCGGCAGATTTTCTTTTAACTTTTCAACTAATTTCTTACCCTCCGGATACGCTTCGTCCTCTGAAACAATTCTTGAAAAAGCTTCCTCTTTTTTACCGGCTATCCAAATTTCCATTTTCACCAAATTGCCGGGTCTAAATCCCAAAAATTTATAATTCATTGAAGCATAACCCTGGCTAGCTGTTTTTATTTTATCATAAAGGTTGGCAATAATTCCACGCAGGGGTGTTTCAAAAACAATAATAGCTCTTTCCGGTGTTAAATAATTTGTTTCAATGTAGTTGCCTTTCAGACCTCTTAAAATTTCAATTAATTTACCAATATAATTTACCGGTGCTATCACTTCAAGGGAGGCCCACGGCTCTTCTACCTTTTTAATAATTGAAGGGTTATCGGGCCAATCAGAGGCTGAACGTATCAAGGTTTCTTTCCCTTTTTGATCGGTTATTTTATAAACAACTGATGGTGTAGATATCACCAAACTTAAACCAAACTCTCGCTGTAATCTTTCTGAGACAATCTCAACATGGAGAGTTCCTAAAAAACCGCAATTAAACCCCCTACCCAAAGCTTCTTTTGTTTCTTGTTCAAAAACCAAAGCCGGATCATTTAGTTTTAATTTTGATAAAGCAATTTTTAAAGTATTAAAATCATCTGGATTCTCCGGATATAAGCTAGCAAAAACCACTGGTTTGGGTGGTTGATAACCGGGCAGGGGTTCAATGTTTAAATTATAACCAATAATAGTATCTCCAACATGGACCCGCCCCGGTTCTTTAATGCCTGTAGCAATATATCCAATATCGCCGGCTAACAATTTTTCCTTGGGAGAAAATTTTGGATTTAAATACCCTAATTCTTTTATTTCTGTTATTGTTTCGGTCGCTATTAATTTAATCTTTTCTCCGCTTTTGATTTCTCCGCCAAAAACACGAACAAGAGCTACTACGCCCTTAAATGGATCGTAACCAGAATCAAAAATAAGTGCCCGGGGATCCTTTTCGCTTCCGTTCGGATGGGGTGGAGGGATTTTTTCAATTATCGCCTCCAAAACTTTTTCGACATTAGTACCGTTTTTGGCGGAAATTTTTATTATCTCTTCTGGGTTGATTTTCAACAAACCTGCTAATTCTGCGACAGACTCGTCAACTTTGGCTATGGGTGAATCTATCTTGTTTACAACCGGAATAACTCTTAAATTTTGCCTCTGGGCTAATTCGAGGTTAGCTAATGTTTGCGCCTGAATACCTTGAGTCGCATCAACCAACAAAATCGCACCCTCTACCGCCGCCAAAGATCTGGAAACTTCATAAGAAAAATCAACGTGTCCCGGCGTGTCTACCAAATTTAAAATATACTCTTTGTAACCACGCTTATAATTCATTCTAATGGCTTTTAATTTTATGGTGATTCCCTTTTCTCTTTCTAAATCCATTGAATCCAAAAATTGCGGTACCATTTTTTTAGAATCAACCGTGCCAGTTAATTCTAAAAACCTATCAGCCAAGGTAGACTTTCCGTGATCGATGTGGGCTATTATGCAAAAATTTCTAATATTTTCTTGCATATTATTTTGAGGAGTAGAAAAACTTTTTCCAAAATAAATCAATAATAATTTTATTCTCTGGAGATTTTAATAAATGGGTCAAATAAAAATAAACCACTAAACCCGTTCCCCCAGAAAGGATTAATTGCAAAAATACTGCCCAAAAACTTTGAAGGTTTATTAAAGAACCAACAATCTGTCGCATAATAAAAACCGCAACCGCCATAAAAAGGGAGGCAATAAGTATTTTGTAGAAAGATTTATAAATTTTATCCACCTCTAATAGGGGAAATTTCTTGTAAAACATATAAAAAAGCACCAATGCTTCCAAAATAACGGTTATCGTGCAAGCAAGGGCAAGCGCCACTATTCCAACATTGGCAACTCCACCCAACCTTAGAAATCGTTGAAGGAAAAAATTAAGCGTTGGGGAAAAATTAACCAGCCAAACCAACAAGAGGCTTAAAATTATATTAAAAATTACTGTTAATCCTGAAATTATAGCCGGGGTCTTAGTATCGTAGGCTGCATAAAATGCCTTGGATAAAAATAAAATTAAGGCCTGGGCAATTAGGTTTAGGGCGAAAATCCCAAGACAAGCGGTTGTTAATTTCGTATCCACCCAGCCAAACTTGCCCGCCCCTAAAATTACCCTTACAACCTGCGCCCTTAAAATTATTATCAGCAAGCTTGTGGGTATTATTAAAAAAATTATCTGGTTAAATATCTCGGAGAATTTTTTTAAAAATGCGCCATTCCCGTCCTCCTCCCCATTTCGGTTCCCCCTTATAAAAGCCATAGACATCGCTGGGAAAGAAGCTGTTGAAAGCGAAACAACTATGGTGTTTAAAAAAATCATTGCCAAGTTGCTAGCCAAATTAAACACAGCAATTGATCCAGCCATTAGGGTCGAGGCAATAGCTGTTATAGCAATGGTATTTAATTGTCCCGCCCCCAAACCCAAAGACCTCGGAATCATAAGTCTTATTGTTTTTATAACGCTAGCGTCTTTAAAATCAAAAGAGGGTTTGTATCTAAAACCAGAAAAAAAGAAAGCCGGCAGTTGTATTAACAGGTGCATTATTCCGCCAAAAACAACTCCAAAAGCAAGCCCAACCAAACCAAACCTTGGTACAAAAAATAAAATACCGGTTATTATGCCTAAATTATAAAAAATTGGAGCCAACGCTGTTGCTATAAACCTATGAAAAACCTGTAAGATGGCGCTCACCATATTTGAAGCACCTAAAATAATCGGACTTAAAAACATAATACGCATTAACATAACAGCCACTTCTTTCTTGGCCGGCGAAAAACCGGGGGCGATTATAGAAATAATTGTCGGGGTAAAAATCATTAAAACTGCGCATATAGTAATCAAAAAAACAAAAAATATATTTAGGAGTTTTGAAAAATACCTCCACGCCTCTTCTTTGGATTTAACTAAATGCTCGCTGAATATTGGAATTACCGCCGCAGAAATAGCGCCAAAAATAAAAACCAAAGCAATAAAATCTGGCACAGTAAAGGCTGTATAATAAACATCAAGTTCGTTGCCAGCTCCAAAAGTGCCAGCCAAAAGACGGTCCCTCAGCAAGCCCAAAAAAGCACTGGAAAGATAAGAAACAGCAAGTATCAAAGAGGCGGTACTAATTGATTTTGTTTCTGAACTTAAAAATTTTTGAATCAAAATAGCAAAATAGAATTATTTTTTTGTTTAATTATTCGTATAATAACTTCTTTTTCTGTTTTTTTCAAACACTCTTATTGTGTGTAAACAGGAATAATGGCTGGGTAGTTAAAAGTAAAAAAGTCATAAAAAAAATTTTTATATTTTTAAAAATCTTGACACAACCCTTTTTTGGTGGGAAAATAGAATAATCCAACGAAAGCACATTAATTTCACCGTTTTGGCAACCGTGTTGTATCCCCATCTCCCAATACAACACAACCTAACCCAACCAACCCTCCTAGCTGTTGCCAAAACGGACTTTACGGCTCTACTCCCCACCCAGAGCCAAAAACCCCACTCCGATAGTTGTTATAGCGGCTTCTCCTCAACCCAGCTACCCACGTCAACGGGGTTCCTCGCTGACTCGCCAAAGCTGGACAAGCTATATCCAACACGGAGTGGGGTCACTTTTTTTTAATTTACAACATGTAGTATAATTGAAATAATTATTATATGTTATTAGATCTAATAAAAGCAATAATTTTGGGGGTTGTAGAGGGTTTCACTGAATTTTTACCAATTTCTTCCACCGGCCACCTTGTTCTTATAAACGAATATATTTCTTTTGAGAAAAATTTTACTTTTCTATTTGACATTGTAATACAGATGGGGGCAATTTTGGCAGTTGTTTTTTATTTTTGGAAAAAAATCTGGCCGCCTACTAAAAACAAAGATATTTGGAGTAAAATGATGGTGGCTCTCTTGCCGGTTATAATTTTGGGGGGTTTATTTGCAAAAACAATTGAAGAAAGGCTATTTAATGTTTGGACAGTAGCAATAACCCTTATTTTAGGCGGGTTGATTATCTTGGTTGTTGAGAAATCAAAAATAAATTACACAATTAAATCTATGAAAGATTTAAGTCTTAAAACCGCTTTCTTCATAGGTTTAATCCAATGTTTGTCTTTCTTGCCCGGAACATCAAGGTCTGGAGCAACAATAATTGGCGCCATGATTTTGGGCGTCTCCAGACCGATAGCAACTGAATTTTCTTTTTTTCTAGCCATACCAACAATGCTGTTAGCTTCAATTTATAGCCTAATTAAATATAGTGGCAGTTTAAGTTTTTCAGAAATAATAATTTTATTAACCGGATTTTTTGTCGCTTTTGGGGGAGCCTTGGGGGTAGTAAAATTTTTAATAAATTTTGTGCAAAAAAATAATTTTAAAGTTTTTGGCTATTACAGGATTATATTAGGATTAGTAATTATTATTTATTTTTTAATAAAATAATAAAATAATATGATAACAGATGAAAATTTCGAAAAAGAAGTAAATATCGCTAATAAGTTCGTTTTGGTTGATTTTTTCGCCACTTGGTGTGGGCCTTGTTCTGTTTTGGGCCCAATTTTAGAAAAAGTGGCTGAACGGTTCAAGGAAAAACTCTTTTTAATAAAAGCTGATGTTGATAAGTTTCCAATCAATGCTCAAAGGCTTGGTGTCGATAAGGTCCCTACGGTTATTTTATTTAAAGACGGAAAACCAATTGATGGTTTTGTAGGGGTTATGCCGGAAAAAAATATAGAAAACTGGCTCAAAAATATTGTAGAAAATAAATAATAACTAATATGAAAGAGGAAGAAGAAATCACAGAATTGATAAAAACTTTTTCTGAATATGCTAAAAATAACGGTTTTCGTTTGAATCCAAATAAAAAAGTGGTTGTGGGAATAATCCATGGACTTTTAAAAAATGAAGAAAAATATGGAAAAAGATATTGCCCTTGCCGAAGGGTTTCCGGTGTTCCAGAGGAAGATTCAAGAAAGGTTTGCCCCTGCTTTTGGCACAAACGAGAGCTTGAAAAGGATGGTCACTGCTTTTGCGGGTTATATGTAAAATAGCTGTTGACTATTGTCTAAGTGTTTGGCCATATGATAATATGATAAAATAGGTTTAAGAAATTAATTAACTATAATAAATATAAATATGGAACTTTCCTTAATTATAACTATAATTATTGCTATAATTATTATTTACCTTTTTATAAAATTTATCGCCCTTCCCATCCTAAGGTTGGTATTGGGCATTATAGTATTTTTATTATTAATTTATATTGTTCAACGTTTATTTGGTTTCCAAATAAATCAACTATTGGCTCCTTTTGGAATATCTTTTAATTTAAATGGGTGGGAATTAAATCTTAATTATTGGCTTTTAGAACCAATTAACCGCTTTATAGACCAAATAAAGAGCTTCTTCCGTTATTTAATGGAAAATCTTTCTAAATCTATTGGCAAATGATAACACTCGGAGAAATAATCTTAAAAGTGCTTGATTTTTTGTCAAACCCAACGTGGCATTTAGTAGTGCTTTATGTGCTTTTGTTTATAACTATAATTTGGTCTATGTTAGCCTCGTGGGGTTTTGTCAAGCGTTAATAGAAGGAGTGATAAATTTTTAGTAATAATCCTCAATTTTTTTAAGTTGTTTGTTTTTACGAAGCTTTTCGATAGCTTTGGCCTGGATTTGCCTGATTCTTTCTCTGGTGACCCCAAATTCTTCTCCTGTTTCTTCTAAGGTGTGCATAATTCCGTCATCAAGGCCAAATCTCATGTTTAAAATTTTCAGTTCTCGAGGCGTAAGTTCACCTGAAATTTCTTTTAACCTTTCTTTCAAAAACTTTCTAGCCGCTTCGGTATTTGGCGCTATAGTTTTTTCATCTTTTATAAACTCTGCCAAAATACTATCCTGTTTGTCTTTATCCTCCCCTACCGGCGTTTCCAAAGACACTGCTTTTTGGGCAATTTTTCTTATATGGTGGATTTTATCAACCCCTAATCCCATTTCAGCAGCAATTTCTTCTGGCAACGGCTCTCTTCCAAGTTCTTGTAAAAGATTTTTTCTTGCTTTGGTATATTTTGAAATTGTTTCAATCATATGAACAGGAATTCTAATGGTTCTCGCCTGATCAGCCAGCGCTCTGGTTATTGCCTGTCTAATCCACCACGTAGCATAGGTTGAAAATTTATAACCCTTTCTCCAATCAAACTTCTTAACTGCCTTAAAAAGCCCCAGATTACCCTCTTGGATTAAATCCAGTAGTGTTAAGTTCGGCGACCTGCCAACATATTTTTTAGCAATAGAAACAACCAGTCTAAGATTTGCCAATGCCAGTTTATTTTTGGCGTCTTCGTCACCTGCTTCTATTTTCTTCGCTAATTCTTTTTCCTCTTTTGCCGACAAAAAATTAGATTTTCCAATTTCTTTTAAATAAATTTGAATCGGGTCTATTTTTATCTTTCCAATTGAAATCTTTTTGCCTCTGGTTTTTTTCTCTTTCTTTCCCAAAAATTCATAAGATTCTTTCACTTCTATTCCTTGGTTGTTTAGCTCTTCATAAAATTTTTCGAAGTCTTCAATATTTCTTTCGATTTCGGGGAAAACATACAAAACCTCGGAGGTAGTAACAAAACCCCTTTCTTGACCCTTTTTTAATAGCGCCTGTAGCTTGGCTTGGTCAATCGCTGGCCTCTTTCCTCTTCTAATCGCTCTAATACCTCCTCCTCTTGACGATATTTTTTTGGTTTTTGAGACGCTTCGCAATTTTCTTCTTTTTTTACAAGCCCTTTTTATTTTCTTATTCTTCTTCATGCTTGTTGATGTAATTCTTTTGCTTTTTTATTAAACTCTTTTATTAGCCCCTCTCTCTTTTGCTCATCCTTCTCGTTTTTTATTGCTAAAGATATTTTATCTAACGCGTTCCTTAATTCTATTTCTTTTAGGGCAGTTAAACAAACCTGAATTTCTTCCGGACCATCGTTTTCGTACTCAATATCGGCCCTAAGAAAAATCTCATCTAACTCTTGTTTGGAAAGACCGGTAAATGCTGCACCGGGATCGGCTGAATTATTCTTTAGGCATTCTAAAAGATTTTTTGTTTTATCGCAAAAAAGAGAATAGTGATTCTCCTCAATTAAACTTATATTTTCTGGATTCTTAAAAACAAGAGCTAAAATTTTATCTTCTAAAAGTTTTTTTCTGTTGGGAATCTCTTCGTTTTTTTGCCCATCAGATTCCTGTAATTCTCCATATTGAAAACCTGCCAAACCCTTCTCCTCTTTTATTTTTTTAAGTTCCTCTAAAACTGCGTCTTCTTTTACCGAAAGTTTTTCTGCCAATTTTTGTATCCAATAAGATTGTTCAATTTTATTCTGAAGCCTTTTTATTGCAGGTAAAATAATTTTACCTATCTCTTTCTTGCCTAATGGGGTTGTTTTATCAAATTTGGTAAAAGCTGAATCAAAATAGAAATCCATTATTGACCTAGCATTCTTAATCGACTCTTCCCAGCGTTGCGGATTTTCTAAAATTATTTCCGCCGGATCTTTGGCTTCAGAATAAGTGTCTATTATCTTAATATTAAAACCCAGTGATTCTGCCAAATTAATACCCCTTTTTGTCGCCGTATCTCCCGCCACATCCATATCAAAAGATAAAAGAAGGTTGTCTGTATATCTTTTCAAAATAGTTAAGTGGTTTTGGGTTAAAGCCGTTCCCGAAACCGCCACCGTGTTTTCAAATCCTGCCTGATGGCACATTATAGCATCAGTATATCCTTCTGTTAAAACACATTGGTTAATTTTTCTAATAAACGTCTTGGCATAATTTAATCCATAAAGCACGCTGCTTTTATCGTAAAGAATAGTTTGGGGCGTATTAATATACTTTGCTGTCTCGTCCTTATCTGCTTCTTTAAAAACCCTCGCCCCGAAACCAATCACCTGCGAGTTTAAATCAAAAACTGGAAAAATAATTCTACCGCGAAATCTGTCGTAAGGGTCGTTTCTTTTTTCTGATTTTACGGCTAAACCAGCTTTTATTATTTCCTCTCTGGTATATCCTCTTCCTACCAAAAAATCAGATAACCCCTGCCAAGTGTCTGGTGAATAGCCCAGTCGCCATTTTTTAATTGATTCTTCTTTAATGCCTCTTTTCAATAGATATTCCTTGGCTTCTTTCCCGGAAGTACTATTCCCCAGCTGTTTTTCAAAAAAAGAGCAGGCTATCTCACAAATTTCATACAATCTTTTTCTTTCGCTAATTATTTGAGGATGTTCCTTTTTTAGCTCAACACCAGCCCTTTTAGCTAGAAGTCTTAAAGCATCGCCAAACTCTATTCCTTCAACTTCTTTTATAAACTCAAAAACATCACCCCCCTTGCCGCAACCAAAACATTTCCACATTTGCCTACTTGGCGAAACAAAAAACGAGGGCTTTTTTTCAGAATGGAATGGACAAATCCCGCGGTAATTAATCCCGGTTTTAGAAAGCTTTACATACTCGCCTACAATATCTACCACATTAAGCCTATTTTTAATCTCTTCAATTTGTGGGTCTAACATAAAATTTGCACCCCGTTTATATTACCACCAAATAATTAAAAATTAAACGCCCAACACCACATCTCCGCTTAACAGGTGAACATGCAAATGATTTACTATTTGGCCGCCTTCTCTGCCGACATTTACCACTATTTTGTACCCTCCAAGATTTTTTTCTCTAGCTATTCTCTGGGTTGCCAAAATTAATTCTCCAATTAAACTCTTGTCTTTCTCCTCCAAATCTTTTATTGATTCAATATGTATCTTTGGGATAATCAAAATATGAACCTTGGCTTTGGGATTAATATCATAAAAAGCAACAATCTTTTTATTCTCAAAAACTTTATTCGAGGGAATCTCGCCCTTTATAATTTTACAAAAAATACAGTTTTCCATTTTTATTTTACGCGATAAGTTAGGGTTACTGTAGAAGTAATTTCCATCTGGCCGGGTTGAATCTCGGGAACTCCCCCTGATTGATAAAGTTCTTTGGTGGCGCCCTGCCTGTAAATAGGCTGCGGAATTGGTTGATAACCCTCAGTGATATTTATTATTTTTACTATCTTCAAACCTGATTGTTGGGCAATAAGCATCGCCTTTTCTTTGGCTTGTTTTATTGCCTGCGCCCTTGCTTCAATCCGAAACTTTTCCAAATCATCAATGGTAAACTGAATATTGCGAACTTCGTTTGCGCCATTGCTGGTTGCTTTATCTAAAATCCTGCCTATCTTTTCAAAATCTCTTACTTTAATAGTAATTTCTTGGTTTACAATATAACCCTTAAACACCCTTCCCTCCTTCTCTGTCCAATTATAATCCGGACTGATTGTATATTGGGTGGTTTGGATATCTTTTTCTTCAATCCCCATTTTTTTTATTTCAGATATAATTGTATTCATCTTTTGGGTGTTGTTTTTAACTATTTTTGATATATCAGATCCCTGATCTTTCACTCCTAAAACTAGTATAGCAACATCTGGCTTGGCATATTTCTTACCTTCGCCAGAAACTGAAATCTCCTGCGGATAATTTTGCGGCAATGTCTGGAAATTATAAAACAGCTGGCCAAAATAAAATAAGGCAACCACGACTATGATTGCTATAACTAATTTATAAACCTTGTCAGAAAGGTCTATTTTTTTTATTTCTTCTGCCATATTTTTTGGAAATCTGAATTCCTCCAGACTTCCATTAATTGTTATATTCTAATCTTATCACCCTCAAAAATAAAAATCAACCAACCCCTTCTAAAATTTTAAAAGATAATTTCTCAACAAAAATAATTAGAATCCCTTGGGGGCTTTTTCTAACTTTACTTCAACTATTTTTTCTTCCCCTTTGTGTAGAATTTTTAATTTAACAATATCTCCAATTTGTTTTTGTCTGATAATAGAGGCGAGCGATTTCTTGTTATCAAGTTTTATTCCATCAATTTCCAGAATAATATCGTTTTCTACAATACCTGCCCTGTCTGCCGGCGAACCGGGAATAACCGCTAATTCTTCGGTTGCGTCTCCCCGCAAAATAAGAACGCCGTAATCAACCGGAAGATTATTTTTTTCTTTTAGGCTATTTGTTATTGGTATATAGCGAATTCCCAAATATGGTCGTACAATTTCCCCGTATTTTTTTACTGACTCAACAACGCTTTTAACGGTATTACTTGCCAAAGCAAAGCTAATATTCTCCGCACCCTGACTAATTGCCACATTAACCCCTACCACCATTCCTTTGATGTCTAAAAGAGGACCGCCGGAGTTCCCTGGATTAATAGCCGCGTCGGTTTGAATAACGCCCTCCAGTCTTTCCGATCTACTGCCAAACAAATCGCTAGCTGTAATAGAGCGGGATAGTCCGGAAATTACCCCCACTGAAACTGAATTTTGAAATTCAGCCAAAGCATTACCAATGGCAATAACGGTTTGTCCTACTTTTAATTTATTAGAATCGGCAAAGGAAAGGTATGGAAAACCGTTACCCTTAACTTTCAAAATCGCCACGTCAAAGACAGGATCTTTTGCCAATATTTCGGTATCATATTTTTTCCCATCGCTGGTAATAACCGTGTATTCTGCCTTATCATCATCTACTACGTGGTTATTTGTGACAATATAACCATCAGCTGAAACAAAAAAGCCCGAGCCACCCCCAATCTGGCGCTTTTCTGTTCCTTTTTGTTTCTGTTGCGGTATTTCAATTTTAAAATCGTTGGGGCTGAAAAATTTATCAAAAAAATCGTTATCAAGGCTAAATGGGTCAATTTCCTGATAATATCTTTCTATAATCGGAACGTCTTTCGAAACAACAATAGAAACAACCGCTGGGGTTGCTTTTTCTACTACCTCAATAATACGGGATTCCTCACTAACAACATCTCTCTTAATTATTTGGCCGGTGTCAATCATTACCGGCTGGCTTGCTCCTTTCAAAAAATTTAATAAGCTGGTATTAGCGCCAGTCAAAACAAATATCCCGGCGCCAATAGCAATTAAAATAATCATGGTTAGCAAACTTGCCAAAACGCCAACCAAAATAGTGGTTTTGTTGTTTTTTATAAAAATTCTAAATTTTTCTTGCAGGTTTTTCATATTTTTATTTTAGGTAATAATTAATAATATTTTTAATAGAATTTATTGGTATAGAAAAACCTATATTTTGCGCGTTTTGATTATACGCGACATTAACTCCCACCACCTCTCCGTTTAGATTAACAAGCGGTCCGCCTGAATTGCCCGGATTAATAGCCGCGTCGGTTTGAATAACGCCCCTCAATCTTTCTGAAACATTACCGCCAAATGCGTTGATGTTCCTATTTAATCCAGAAATAATTCCAACAGAAACAGAATTATTGTACTCTCCCAAAGCGTTTCCTACCGCAAAAACAGTTTGGCCGAGTTTAAGTTTATCAGAATCGCCAAGGGTAACAAAAGGATAATTACTTCCTTCAATTTTTAGTATAGCAATATCAATATCGCTGTCTTTATATATAACAACGGCTTGTTTTTGGACTCCACTGCTTAAAAGAACATAATATCGGTCAGATGGATCGCCCAACACGTGGCGGTTGGTAACAATATAGCCATTTGGGCTAATAAGAAAACCGCTTCCCGTGCCTACTTTTTGTTCAGTAGTTCCTCTTTTTCGATATTGAGGAATGCGAACATCAAAGGCTTTAAAAAACGGGTCGTCGCCAAACGGATTAACATATATTATTTCGTATTGGGGAACATCTTTACCAATTACAATGGAGACAACCGCCGGAACAATCTTGCTTACCGCCTCCACTAGTTGACCATCCTGCGAATTTTCTTTAATAATCTCCCTTCTCACTATTTCTGTTGGTTTTTCTTTAAGCTGGGTATAAATTTCGTAAAGTTTTTGCAACCGATCAGCCAGTTCTTTATTTTCTTGGATAACGGCAACAAGGCGGTTATTGAAATCAACAATTTTATTATTTAACAAATAGGCAAAGAGGACTAAAAATCCCAAAATTAAAGAAAATAAAAATATTATCCCTGCCACCGCCGCTCTTTTTTTAAAGGACCTAAAATTGAATTTCAATTTTTCAATATTTATTTTCATAATTCAATTAAATATTTTAATAAAATTTACTCTTTCCTACAAGAAGGGGGTAGAAAAAATCAGTTTCCCTTATCCGTTCTTTTCTTGTTAGCGTGAAATTTCACGATCCAGTTTTTTATTTTTGAAACATCAGTATAAAATTGACAGGAGGGATTCTCGCACACCTCCATTGTTGTCTTTGTTTCCAACCCGGTCTTTTCATTAATTCTAATCAAAACGCTTTGCTCCTTGTTACAATAAGGACACCTGGCCATAACACAAAACAACAAAATGGTTTTTGTTAGAAACTATTTTGTTTTTTTAGTTCTTTATTTGTTATTTTTAGTAATCCTCGGGCAGAGCTGGCATTCCCCTCTTTCCCTCTTTTTCAGCAGGTTTTTCTACAACTACTGCCTCAGTGGTCAGCAGCATGGCAGCAGCAGAAGCGGCGTTCTCTAAAGTGGTCCTAGTAACCTTGGTTGGATCAATAATACCGGCCTCAATCATGTCTCCATACTCCATCTTGTTAGCGTCAAAGCCAAAATTTCCTCCTTTTTCTTTTATTTTGTTTACCACAACCGCACCATCTAAACCAGCATTTTCGGCAATTTGTTTAACTGGTCTCTCAAGGGCGCGCTTTAAAATATCAAGACCTGTTTTTTCGTCTCCTTCTAATTTTATTTTTTCCACCACCGATATTGCTTCTAATAACGCAACGCCTCCGCCCGGCAAAATTCCCTCCTCAATTGCCGCTCTTGTTGCGTTAAGAGCGTTTTCGGTTTTTTTCTGTTTTGCTTTTTGTTCTACCTCTGTTGCTGCCCCAACCTTAATTACCGCCACACCGCCAGCTAATTTAGCCAACCTCTCTTGTAATTTTTCCTTGTCAAAAGAAGATTCTGTGTTCTTTAATTCGTTTTTAATTTGTTTAATTCTTGCCTCAATCTCTTCTTTTTTACCCCTTCCTTCAACAATGGTTGTTTTCTCTTTCTCGGCAACAATTCTCCTACAAGAGCCAAGGTGCTTTATATCAGTGTTTTCTAATTTCAACCCCAACTCTTCTGAAATAACCTGAGCGCCTGTTACAGTGGCAATATCCTGCAACATTTCTTTCTTTCTGTCGCCAAATCCCGGCGCCTTAACAGCTAAAACATTAAAGGTGCCGCGCAACTTATTTACGATTATAGTTGCCAAAGCGTCTCCTTCTACGTCGTCAGCAATAACCACCATCTCCTTTTTTCCTGTTTTAACAACCTTCTCTAAAATTGGTAAAAACTCTTGAAGTGAAGAAATCTTTTTGTCGGTAATTAAAATATATGGATCTTCTAACACTGCCTCCATTCTTTCGGTATCGGTTATAAGATAAGGAGAAATATATCCCCTATCAAATTGTAAACCTTTTACAATTTCTTTCTCAAGAGCAAATTTTTTGGATTCTTCAACCGTTATTACACCGTCTTTGCCTACTTCTGAAAAAACCTCGGCAATCAAATTACCAACCTCAGGGTCTAAGCTTGCAATCGTCGCTACTTGAGCGATTTCCTCTTTCTTTGAAATGGTTTTTGAACGAGATTTTAAATAATCTATCACGGCTTTAGTTCCTTTTTGAATTCCTCTCTTTAATGCCAGAGGGTCAGCGCCTGCTGCAACATTCTTTAACCCCTCAGAAAGTATGGCTTGGGTTAAAACCATAGAAGTGGTGGTTCCATCTCCGGCTATATCGCTTGTTTTTTCAGCTACCTCTTTCATAATCTCGACCCCCAATTGTTCTGCCTTATCCTCTAATTCAATCTCTTTGGCAATACTCACTCCGTCGTCCGAAATTTCTGGTGCCCCAAAACCCTTGTCTAATACCACCAATCTGGCTTTAGGACCCAAAGTAACTTTAATGGCGTCAGTGATTTTATTAATACCGGCCATTAGGCTTCTTCTAGCGTTTTCATTAAATAAAATCTGTTTTGGCATGTTTGTTTTAAAAAATTTAATTTATTCTATTTATTCTATAATCGCCAAAATATCATCTTCTCTGGCGATTAAATATTCTTTATTATCGACCTTTATTTCAGTAGGACCATATTTTGTAAATAAAACTCTATCTCCGGGCTTTATGGAAACGGGTATTATTTTTCCCTCATCTGTTTTCTTACCCGGTCCCACCTCAATAACCTTTCCTTGTTCTGGCCTTTCTTTTTCCGCTGTTTGGGGAAGTAAAATCCCGCTTTTTGTCTTCTCCTCCTCTTTAATTGGCTCTATGAGGATGTGATCAGCCATGGGTTTAATCTTCATATTTTTAATATAATTTTAAAAATTAATAATATTAATTTATAAGACAATTAGCAATCTCGACTTTTGATTGCTAAATATTTTTTCTATAAAGATATTTTAAGAATTTAAAAACTCTTGTCAAGGGCCTCAAAAATAAAAATCCCAACTATCGCAAAAATAGCTGGGACCCTGTCAAAAAAGGAGGGGGTAGGGTTACTGGAGTATTAAGGAGTGGTATCGCTCTTGGACAAAGACACCAACGGCTCCTTTTTTGAAGGAATGGGAAGTGCTATACTTAGCCACTTTTCTTCTCTTCTTTGTAAAATATTATGCCCTAATTCATGGCTCCAACCAAATTCTGTAAAAGTATTATCATCTGACTAATCGATAAAGTGGGTTTGGCCACTCAGTGACCACATTCTTTTTTAATCAATAAATCATAGTTCGTCGTTCTTTACGCTCAATAGCATATTGGTCTGTGTTTCTTTCTGACCTCATTTTTCCTCTTTTCTTCTTTTTTGGTGTGCTAAATTAAAAATAAATCTTTCTTTCAAAAAAGTTATTTTCAAAAATTTACGAATATGTTGTGTTTAATTCCCCAATAGTATCGTCTTTAAACTATTTTCAACGTCTTGAGTAATCGGTTTTGTCCAAATTTATTTAGATTAAGCTGGTTATTGCTTTACCGTATTTTTGGGCCTTCCTGCTGCGAAATCTAGTATGTTTTCAATTGTTGTGTCTAAAATTCTGGTCAATGCTTCTTTACTGTTAAATGCATTGTGGGGGGTAATAATTACATTTGGTTGATTAAGTAAAATGTGGTTTTCAAGCGCTGTTTTTAGGTCGCGGATTTTTCTAAAAGATAAAGCCAAAAGCTCTCTTTCTTCCTTAATGAAAAACTCTTCTTCAAGAACATCTAAACCCAAACCGGCAAAAACTCCTTCTTTTAATCCTTTTAGCAGGGCTGTGGTATCGCAAATTCCACCCCTTGCCGTATTTATCAAATAACATCCTTTTTTAAACAATTTTAAGGTCTTCAAATTTACTAAATGGTGGGTCTCTTTGTTATAAGGGACGTGAAGAGTAATAATATCCGAATTTTTAAATAAATAATCCAGAGAAACATACTTAAAGCCAATTTTGTCGGCAAAATTTTGGTCTTTTTTAATGTCGTACGCTAAAATGTTCATCTCAAACCCCTTGGCTATTCTTACCACATGCCGACCAATGTTACCAACGCCCACCACTCCTAAAGTTTTTCCTTTTAAGTCAAAACCCCTTAGATTATCCAAAGAAAAATCTCCTTTTTTGGTTTTTTCCAGCGATGGATAAATTTTCCTTGATAAGGCCAAAATTAAAGCGAAGGTATGCTCGGCAACTGTATTTTCTCCATAAGTTGGAACATTTGAAACTAAAATATTTTTACGACCACAATATTTTAGGTCAATATGGTCAAAACCGGTGGAGCGGGTGGTTATATATTTCAAATATTCTAAACAATCAATAACATCCTTATCCACCCTAGAATAAATAAAAGGAGATAAAATATTAATATCTAAAATTTTCTTTAGATTTTTTTGATTTAATTTGTCCTCAAAAAAAACCAAATCAAAATCTCTTTTTAATGAAGATTTCAAATAATCTGCTTCCCAGGGCTCAATTTCAAAAAATGCAATTTTTAATTTTTTCATATTCTTATGTTGTTAAAAGTTTTTTATTTTGCTTACAAAATTGGATATTGGCGGAGGGGGTGAGATTTGAACTCACGAGCCCGATTACTCGGGCACGGTTCTCCAGACCGTTCCGTTAGACCGCTCCGGCACCCCTCCTAAAAATTTTTACCGAGCGCCTCTAAAAGCTTTCTTTTTACTTTTTCTGCTTCAAACCCATCTATAGAATCTGTTGTGTTTGCTTTTAATTTTTGTATTTTCTGTCTTAATTCAAATTCGGTCAACCCGTCAACTAATTCGTTGGAAAAAACCCTATTTAGATACTCTCTTTCTTCGCGAGAAATTTCCGGGATAGTTTTAAGTATTTTATTAAATTCGTATCTATAAATGCGTTTTTTTTCAAAAACCATATTTTTTGTTTTTTTAAATTATTTTTTTAATTTTTTTGTTTGATTATCACTTAAATATCCATATCCCGAAGAGCTTTAATTCGTTCCTCAATTGGCGGGTGCGTCGTAAATAATTTTACAAACCAATTAGTTTTTTCTCGTTCTTTGTATGGCGTATCTATAAATAATGGAGCGGTAGCATCATTGGTAATTCTCATTGGAGTTGAATCAGAAGAAATTTTTTCTAAAGCTCGCGCTAACCCTTCCGGATATCTAGTCAGCAAAGCACCGGTAGCGTCTGCTAAAAACTCTCGCTTTCTTGAAATTGCTAATTGCACTAATGTTGCGGCAATTGGCGCCAAAACAGCGGCCAAAATCCCTGACAAAAATAAAACAATTCCCGCCCCGTTGTCTCTATTTCTCCTACCACCGCCCCAAAAGGTGATTCTCATAAACATATTTGCCAAAATTGAGACAATTCCAGCCAAAATTGCCACTATGGTGGCGAGCAACATATCTTTGTTGCCGATGTGCGACAATTCATGGGCAATTACACCTTCTAGCTCTGTTTTGTTTAATTTTTGCAATAAACCTTGTGTTACAACCACGACCGCGTGTTTTGCACTCCTGCCAGTAGCAAAGGCGTTTGGTTGCATTTCTGGAATAATATAAATCCGGGGAACTGGCAAACCCGCAGTTATACAAAGATTTTCAACGAGGTGATAAATTTCTGGATTCTGGTCATGCTCTACCGGCTGGGCGTGATACATGGCTAAAACAATTTTATCTGACCACCAATAGCTGCCAAATGAAGTAAAAATACTCAAAATTATGGCAAAATATAGAATGGCGTTATTGTCTAACAAATAGCTAAAAAACCAACCTAAAACAATAATAAAAACCAAAAAGAAGGTTAATAAAAACCAAGTTTTTCGAGAGTTAGAATCTGCTTGCTGATAAAGTGATGGCATACTAAAAATTTTTTTTAAAACTTTACTGCCACTGCTTCTCTTTCTGCCGCGCTAGAAACTTCAAATAGTTCCATTTGCTTAAATCCAAAAAGATTGGCTATTAAATTTGCCGGAAAGCTTTCTATTTTAATATTTAGGTCCCTAACATTTGTGTTGTAAAATCGGCGAGCCGCTTGGATTTTGTCTTCGGTATCGGTCAACTCCCTCTGCAATTCCAAAAAATTGGTAGAGGCCTTCAGGTCTGGATAATTTTCAGCTACGGCGAATAAACTTTTCAGGGTGTTAGAAAGCATATTTTCTGCCTCTGCTCTACCGGAAAGCCCTTGGGCACTCATGGCAGCGGCTCTAGCTTGGGTCACTTTCTCAAAAATCTGGCTTTCATGGGCTGCGTATCCTTTTACGGTTTCAACTAAGTTTGGTATTAAATCATATCTTCTCTTGGTTTGCACATCAATATCTGCCAAGGCTTCTTTTGCCCTATTTTTTAGCACCACCAAACGATTGAAGGTAGCTATCATCCACAAAATAATAGCTATTAATATTATCCAAAAAAATGTTGCTATCATGGTTTTTTATTATTATTTAATTATTTTGATTTTTTTATTTTTGCATATTTTGGATTAACGCGGTTAAAAATGAATGTTGGGTAATAAATTTATAGTTCAAAAGTTTTAAAAGAGTTAAAAAATCTTCTAATTCTGAACGAAAAGATTCTGGTCCGGAAAAAACCTCCCATAATTGTTTTATCAGGTTTTTGGTGTAGTGGTGCAGAATTTCATAATCATACTTATGCTTTAAATAATTCACAATTCTTTTAAACTCTCCTCTGTCTAACCAAACGCCTTTACATAATTTACAGAAGTCAACTTTTACTGTTGAGTTGTCGTATCGCACCTCTACCAGTCCCACCCTACAAGCAGGGCAATATTTTTTGGAGTACGAAATATCAAACTTTGGTTTATCGCGCCATATATCAAAATCTAACCAGTTTAATTGGTTGTCTCTATTGTCTTTAGCTAAACGTAGTTCGTCTTCTTCAAACCACATACCTAAACACTTGGGACAGTAATCAACCTCCACGTTGTAAAATAAAATTTTTTCTAATTGTTCATTGTCATTTGGACAGTACATGGTTTTAATTTTAATTATAAACCACCCCCTTCATTTATTATAATTTAAAATTTAGAAAATACAACAATAAAAGAGGGGGATAAAAAAACCGCAATAAACATTATTATTGCGGAAGCTTCTTCGGCCCAACCAACCACTTGAACAAGCTCCAATCGCAAAACCCAAAACCAATAAATCTTATTGTGGATTTGCCTCCTTTTTTTCAATAATCTGTCTAATGAGTTCTCCTAGTTGCGCTATCGGAAAGGGTTTTTCAAGGAAAAAATCTTCTCCCTCTTGCCCTTTTTCAGCAAAATCAGTACCGGTTAAAATAATGGTTGTTCCCGGATATTTTTGCCGAATTGTCTTAATAAGTGTGGGGGTGCTTAGGTCTTTAGCCAAAATTAATATGTCTGTTTTTTTGAGCTGATTATCAAGAACTAAAATATCTGATAGCGACATTTTAATTGCAACAAAATATCCTTTAATAGATAACCGTGGAGCGAAGTTGAAGCTTTGGATTACCTCGCTTATCAGCCTTATGTTTGGCCAATCGTCTATTACCAAAACCGTTCTTTCTTCCATATTTCCTCCTCTTGTTGTGGTTTGTGTGGTTAGCCGGCTAGTTTTTCCCCATTTCTCAACGAACAATTAGAGTAAAAAAGTTTATTATTTAATTTATATTATATTTAGTTTTTTGTAAATGATTAATTGCTTGCCGACCAACCAATAACAAGTCCTGCAATTTATCCTAAAACGCTTTTTAGATATTGACCGGTATAGCTCTTTTTGATTCTGGTAATCTGCTGAGGTGTCCCTTCTGTCACAATATAACCACCCCTCTCCCCTCCTTCAGGACCTAAATCAATAATCCAATCAGCGTTCTTAATTAAATCTAGGTTGTGTTCAATAACCAAAACGGTGTTGCCCATTTTCACCAAACCGGCTAAAACAGAAATCAATTTTTTAACATCATCAAAATGAAGACCAGTGGTTGGTTCGTCTAAAATATACAAAGTTTTTCCTGTTCCCTTTCTGGAAAGCTCGGTGGCCAATTTAACCCTTTGCGCCTCACCGCCAGACAAAGAAGTGGCTGGTTGTCCTAATTGAATATAAGAAAGACCTACCTCTTTCAAGGTTTTTAACTTTTGGTAAAGACCAGGAATATTTTTAAAAAACTCTAACGCCTCTTCAACTGTCATTTCCAGTACCTCGGCGATATTTTTGTCTTTATAAGTAATTTCTAAAACTTCCTTGTTATATCTTTTGCCGCAGCATTCCTCGCACTCAACATAAATATCCGGCAAAAAATACATTTCAACCCTTTTTTGACCCTGACCTTCGCAAGCTTCGCACCTCCCCCCTTTTACATTAAAACTAAACCTGCCAGCAGAGTAACCGCGAATCCTCGCCTCTTTTGTTTTGGCAAAAATGTCTCTTATGTAAGAAAAGGCTCCTGTGTATGTTGCTGGGTTTGACCTTGGGGTTCTTCCAATTGGAGATTGGTCAACTAAAACAACCTTGTTTAATTTCTCAACTCCTAAAATTTCTTTGTGTTTGCCAGGTTCTCCTTTTGCCATATAAAATTTTTTCAACAATGCTTTCGCCAAAATATCATTAACTAAAGACGACTTACCAGAACCAGAAACTCCTGTGATGCAAACAAATTTTCCCAACGGAATCTTAACGTTTATATTTTTTAAATTGTGTTCTTGAGCACCAATTATTACTAAATATTCTTCTTTGGATTTTGGAATTTTATTTTTTGGTTTTTTGTTTTCTATTTCTACCTTTTTTCTTCCTGCTAAATAGTCTCCTGTTAGGGTGGATGACTTTAGAATTTGTTTGTAAGTTCCCTCAAAAACTACTTTCCCTCCGTGCTTACCAGCGCCCGGACCAATGTCCACAATCCAATCAGAGGCTTTTATTGTTTGAGGGTCGTGCTCCACCACAATAACGGTGTTGCCCAGTTCTTTTAATTTTATTAAAGTATCAATTAATCTATGCTGGTCTCGAGGGTGTAAACCAATGGATGGTTCGTCTAATATATATAAAACTCCTGACAATTTTGAACCAATCTGGGTCGCTAAACGAATTCTTTGCTCCTCTCCTCCGGCTAAGGTACTTGCTTTTCTGGAAAGGGTCAAATAAGAAAGGCCTACATCGTTAAGAAATTGCGCCCTATCAATTATCTCTTTTAAGATTGGCTGACTAATTTTTAGTTGGTGGGAATTTAGTTTTGAGGGAAGTTTTTCAAAAAAATCTTTTATTTCGTCAATGGGCAAATCCACTATTTTATCAATTGACATATCGGCAATGGTTACCGCTAAAACTTCCTGTCTTAATCTCTTCCCCCCACACTTGGGACAAATCTTTACCACCATATACTGCTCTATTTCCTGGCGTGTCCATTCAGAATCCGTTTCGCGGTACCTTCTCTCTAAATTTTTTACCACGCCCTCAAACTCTCCATCGCCATATAAAATAATATCTATAATTTTGGGGGGTAACCTACCGATTTCTTCATCTAAAGAAAATTTGTATTTAGCTGCTAAATTTAAAAGAATTGAATAATAGTATCCCTGCCTACCAACCCTGTGAGATGCTCTATACCACGGCCAAATTGCCCCCTCAGATATTGTCAATCTTTTGTTGGGAATTACTAGTTCCGGAGCAACTTCAAGTTTTTCTCCAAGTCCGGTACATTCGGGACAAGCTCCCTGAGGATTATTAAAAGAAAAGAGTCTTGGTTCTAATTCTGGCAATGAGATACCGCATTTTTCGCAAGCAAAGTGTTCGCTGAATACCAAATCATTATTCTCTTTTTTCGGTTTTGATTTTTTGGCTTTCTGATTTATTATGACTACCCCCTTACCCATTTTTAATGCTGTTTCTAAAGAATCAACAAGGCGGGATCTGTCTAAAATATCGTCCAAAACAATCCTATCAACAACAACCTCTATGTTGTGTTTTTTCTGCTTATCCATTGGTTTTCCTAGCGCTTCTTCAATGGGATAAATAATCCCGTCTATTCTAACTCTAATAAATCCTCCTCTTTGGATTTCTTCTAATACTCCGCGGTGCTCGCCTTTTTTAGAGCGGATAACGGGTCCCAAAATAGTAATTTCTGTTTTTTGGGGCAACTTCGTAATTTGATCAACAATTTGGTCAACAGTTTGTTTTGAAATTGCTTTTCCACACTTGGGACAATGGGGTTTTCCTATTCTTGCATATAAAAGGCGTAAATAATCATAAATCTCTGTAACAGTACCAACAGTTGAGCGGGGATTATGAGTTGACTTTCTTTGGTCAATTGAAATAGCTGGGCTAATTCCTTCAATTTTATCTACGTCTGGTTTGTCCATTACTCCTAAAAATTGGCGGGCGTAGGCCGAAAGGCTTTCAACATATCTTCTTTGTCCCTCGGCATACAGCGTATCAAAAGCGAGGGATGACTTTCCCGAACCGGAAAGGCCGGTAATTACAATCAATTTATTTTTTGGCAAATTTAAATTAATATTCTTCAGGTTGTGGACACGCGCTCCTCTAATTTTTATAAATTCATTCTCCATAAATGCTTTTAATAATGACTTTAAGCAGAGATTATTGGGGGTAAATTATTATACACCCTTTTTAATTAAGGCGCAACAACTAACGGTCGAAATATTATATTATTGAAAAAATAGATAATTTGGTTTTAAATACAAATATGTTTACATATATTAATAAAAATAAAATTAATAATCTTCCAAAAACACCCGGGGTTTATTGCTTTACAGAAAAAACTGGAAACCGGTCTCCACACATTCTTTATATTGGAAAGGCAGTAAACATACAAAATAGAGCAAAAGATCATTTCCTGCAACCCACCTATCACGACAATCTTTTTATAAACAAGGTTGATAAAATTGGTTATTTAGAAACTAATTCTGAAATAGAAGCTTTAATTTTAGAGGCAAGTTTAATTAAAAAATATCGACCAAGGTTTAATATAATGTGGCGGGACGACAAAAACTATTTTTATGTGGCAGTAGCCCAAAACGACCAAAAAATCCCTTATATTTTTATTACCCACCGCCCTTCCTATATACAAACCCGGGCAAACACTTTATATATTGGACCATTTGTGGAGGGAACCGCCCTCAAAAAAACCCTAAGGTTTTTAAGACGAATATTCCCCTACTACACCTCAAGAAAACATCCAAAAGTAAAGTGCACCTATTGTCACCTTGGTCTTTGTCCGGGAATAAACCCCAATTTGGCTGATTATAAAAAAAATATTAAAAATTTAATTTTAATTTTAAGGGGCAAAAAAGGTGCTGTTCTACAACCTCTAAGGGAAGAAATGAAGCAGTTTTCGAAAAAAGAAAACTTTGAAATGGCGGCGAAAATAAGAGATAGGATTAATAGTTTAGAGAAAATAATGCTGCATTGTCATGTTATTGAAAATAAAAGCTACAGCCCAACAATACCAGATATTGCAAAAAAACTGCAATCGCTTATTGGTTCTCCAAAACCCGTTAAAAGAATCGAGGCGTATGATGTTTCAAATATTCAAGGAAAATATGCAACTGGTTCCATGGTTGTTTTTATTAATGGAGTACCGGAAAAAAAACAATACAAAAAATTTAAAATAAAGATAGAAAAAAAACCCAACGATATTGCTATGCTCAAGGAGGTTTTAGAAAGGAGGTTCTCGCATAAAGACTGGAGATATCCAGAAGCAATGCTAATTGATGGCGGAAAAGCCCAATTTAACCTTGCTCTTAGAATTAAAAAAAATAAAAATATAAAAATATTATCAATTGCCAAAGGGAAGGGAGAAATTTTTGTTGAAAATAAAAAGGGGCCAATTGCAATAAAATCTCTACCCCGGGAAATTCAAAATTTAATTTTGAGGTTGAATAACGAGGCTCATAGGTTTGCTATTGGTTATCATAAAAAATTAAGAAGAGAAGCTATTCTTAAAAAATAGATTGTGTTTAAACAATGCTAAAAGGAGTTGTATTTTAGCTCTTTCGGTGTTATAATAAATAAATGGGAAAAAAACTACTCCCTCAAATCGTTTCGGCCTGTCTGGGTTTATGGATAGCCACACTGGTGGTAAATGACGTAAGGGTTAAAACATACTCAAACTCTAACTTCTTCGGATTTTCTTTAACAGCTGAATGGCAAGTAATTTTGGTATTGGGTATTATTTTGGGATTATTAAATTATTTTTTAAAACCCCTTTTAAGATCGTTAACCCTACCCTTACAAATAGTGACTTTTGGATTTTTTATGATTATAATAGATATGTTCTTTATTTGGTTTTTGGATATCCTTTTTGATGAACTACAAGCGCCATTTTTCTTTCCTCTTTTATACACAACTTTAATTATTTGGATATCAAATATAATTATTAATTTCTTTTTCGCTAAAATTCGTTAGAAAATGAACACCATTCTATACTATCTTCAATTGGTCATATCTATAATTTTAATTATACTCATCGCTCTTCAGCAAAGAGGCGCTGCCTTGGGCGCGGGCTTTGGCGGTAGCGGGGAGGTTTATTCTGCCAAACGTGGTTTACAAAAAAAAATATATTACGCCACCGTTGCGGTAGCAATAATCTTTCTCTTGTTGGGTATATTAAATATTTTGATACAATAATCTCATAAAATAATGAAATTTCCTAAACTTTCTCAGTGGAAACAACTTTTTGGGGTAATAAGGGGTCCTGAAAAAATAATTTTTATTAGTTTGCTTTTTTTGGCTTTTTTATCTGGCGGATATCTTATAACTGACCTTTATCTGAAAAACACAACAATTTCACCAGCCTATGGCGGAGTGTATACGGAGGGGGTTGTGGGCCAACCAAGATTTATCAATCCTATTTATGGTGAAACAAATGATATTGACAGAACCCTAATTGATTTGGTTTACTCCGGGTTAATGACTTACGATGAAAACGGAAAAATAGTAAACGATTTAATAAAAGATTACAAAATTTCTGACGATGGAAAAACTTATATTTTTCAACTAAAAGACAATCTTTTTTGGCAAGATGGCGCCCCCCTTACGACAGACGATATTGTCTTTACGATAAAAACAATCCAAAACTCTGATTATAAAAGTCCTTTAAGGGCGAGCTGGTTGGGTGTGGAAATCAAAAAAATATCCGACAAATCTTTTACCTTCGCCCTAAATTCTCCTTATAACTCTTTTCTAGAGAACTGTACAATAAAAATAATCCCCCAACATATTTGGAAAAACGTTCCAGTTGAAAATTTTACCCTTTCTCCATACAACCTCCAACCAATTGGTTCTGGTCCTTATGTTGTTTCTGATATTAAAGAAGGAAAAGACAATTCTATAAAAAGCCTAACTCTTATAGTCAACAATAAATATCACAACAAGCAGCCATATATCTCTAAAATCATTTTCAAGTTTTTTAATAATGAAGACGAATTAATAGCCGCTGCTAACCAAAAAACAATCGATGGGTTTTCAAACTTTACTCTGGATAATGGCAATTCTTCAAAAAAAATAAGGCAGGGGTGGAACACAAAAGAAAAGTTTGGGATTTATTCTTTCTTCTTACCCCGTTATTTTGCCGTGTTTTTTAATACCCGTAGTTCTAAAATATTTTCTGATTCTAATATAACCATGGCTTTGTGTTATTCTGTTGATAAAAAAGAACTTATCCAAAGATTAAACACCACTTTCAAAAAAAATTTTGTCCCTGTAAACTCTCCAATCTTACCTGAATATTTTAACTATTTGCCACCAACGGTTATTTATGATTATGATATAAATAAAGCCAACGAATTGTTAGACAAAGCGGGATACAAGTTTTCAGAAGATAAAACCCAGCGGTTAAAAATAAATGAAAAAAAACCGGCTTTTCAATTTAAAAACTATCTATCGGTAGGATCCAAAGGAGACGAGGTTGCTGAGCTGCAAAAATGTCTTGCTAAACTAGATGATAATTTTAAGGAAATTTTGAAAAACGAAACTAGCGGAAAATATGGTAAAGCCACAGAAGAAGCGGTCACGATTTTTCAGAAAAAATATTTGTTCAATATTCCCAGTACCGGAGAAACCGGCCCTTCAACTCGTAAAAAGCTCAACGAGTTGTGTTTCGTCCCTCAAAATAATGTCTTGCCCCTTAAGTTTAGTATAACCACAATAAATCAGCCCCCCATGCTAGTAACGGCAGATATTTTAAAAGATTACTGGCAAAAAGTAGGAATAACTGTTGAAGTAAGGGCGGTTGAACTTTCAGAATTAAAAGATATCATTAAAAATAGAAATTATGACGCCTTGCTTTATGGCCAAGCCTTGGGAAGTTTACCGGATTTATATCCTTTTTGGCACTCTACCCAAATAAAAGACCCCGGCCTAAATCTTTCGGAATACCAAGATAAAAATGCCGACCAATTATTAAAAAATGCTAGAGAGGCTTTGCAAGAAGAGATAAAAATTGAAAAATATGAAAAACTCCAAGATGTAATTTTAAAAAGCGCTCCTGCTTTATTTTTATATAATTCTGACTATACTTATTGGGTTTCTCAAAAAATAAAAGGTATTAATACAATCAAAATAGTCGATCCGGCCAAAAGATTCCAAAATATTCAAAATTGGTATATTAAAACCAAACGAGTCTGGAAGTGGAAATAAAAAAATATGAACTATGATTTGTCGAAACTTATTCCCGATATACGCTATTTAGATGAAATACGCGAAGTTTTGTACGACCAAAAATTTGCTAAAAATTCTCCTGATATGGATTTGTACTATATGTACAGGAACCTAAAACAAGAAGGAGGGTTAAAATATAATATTACAGTAATTCCAGCCAAAATGTTGGGCTGCGAATTTATCAAAACAGCTGGCCATTATCATGTAGGACCGGAAAAAGAGCTTTATAATGTCGTTGAGGGTGAAGCAATCTTTTTAATGCAAAAAGGTAATGAAAAAAAAATTGAAGACGTTTATGCGGTTAAAGCTAAAGCTGGCGATTCTGTAATAATTAATTCTTTTTATGGACATGTAACTATAAATCCTTCTAACAATGAATTAAAAACGCAAGATTGGAGTCCGGTGGAGACAAAAAGTGACTATTCTCTTTTTAAAAAAATGCGTGGCGCTTGTTATTTTTATACCACTAAGGGGTGGGTTAAAAATAAAAATTATAAATCAGTTCCCAAGTTGCGATTTGAAGAACCAATAAAAGATTTTCCAAAAGACTTAAGTTTTTTAAAAACAAACTAATTTGCGGACGTGGCGGAATTGGCAGACGCACAGGCTTCAGGAGCCTGCGGAGGAAACTCCATGTGGGTTCAACTCCCACCGTCCGCACCGATATTTCTTCTACTATAATTATTAAATTTTTCATATTAATATTATTAAATTTTCATATGTTAATAACAACTAAGCAAATACCTAAAATTCATCAAAAAAATTCTCTAAAAATTATTCCCCTTGGCGGATGTGAAGAAGTGGGAAGAAATATGACTGTTTTTGAATACGAAAACGATATTGTTATTTTAGATATGGGAATCCAGTTTCCGGAAGAAGACATGCCCGGAATTGACTATGTAATTCCCAATACTGAATACTTAAAGGGGAAAGAAAAAAATATCCGGGGCGTTATTTTTTCTCACGGCCATTTAGACCACATTGGAGCAGCCCATATACTTTTGCCAAAGCTTGGCAACCCACAAATAATCGGAAGACCGCTAACAATAGAAATGGTAAAACACAGACTTGAAGAGGTATATCATGGCGCCTCTAAAAAACTAAAAGCTTTTTATATAAAAGACTTAAACCAAAAAATAAAACTGGGGATTTTTAATGTTTCTTTTTTTCAGGTTGACCATGCAATTATTGATGCGATGGGAACCGTTCTAGAAACACCGGTAGCAACCGTTGTTCATCCCGGAGATTGGACTATTGAAAAAAGCCCTGTTTATAGAAAACCCATTGACTATTCTCACCTCTCCCGACTTAAAAAACCAATTGTTTTAATGTTAGAATCGTTGGGTTCTACAAATTCAAAGAATCAGGTCACCGAAGAAGAAATGTTAAAAAATCTATACAACCTAATCTCTAATGCGCCCGGAAGGGTTATTATTACAACCTTCTCTTCTCAAATTGAAAGAATAAAACAAATAATAGAATTTGCCATTAAAAACAACAAAAAAGTTGCCCTAGATGGTTTTTCTATGAAATTAAACATTGAACTGGCCCGAAAACTTGGATATATAAAAATCCCCAAGGGTGTAATAATACCAATAGATAAAACTCACAACTACCCCGGCAATAAGGTTGTTATAATATGCACGGGCGGACAAGGAGAAGAAATGGCTGCTCTGTCAAGAATTGTAGCTGGAAATCATCGTTTTATTAAAATCAGAAAAGAAGACACTGTAATTTTCTCTTCATCGGTAGTCCCAGGAAACGAAAGGTCTGTCCAAAGATTAAAAGATAATCTTTATCGACTTTCTGATAATGTCTATCATTCAGACATAGTTGATGTTCACATTTCCGGTCATTCCAACATAGAGGGCATAAAAGAAATGCTAAAAACGATAAGACCGGACTATTTTATCCCCGTTTATGCCAATCATTATTTTCTAAAAGAAGCGGCAAAAATAGCCCAGGGAATTGGTTTTAATAAAGATAAAATTATTGTTCCAGACAATGGATCGGTTATAGTATTTAGCAAAAATTCGGTTGAGGTTCTAAAAGAAAAAGTGCCTACAAATTATGTCTATGTTGATGGACTGGGGGTGGGAGATGTGGGAGAAATTGTTTTAAGAGACCGCCAAATGCTTGCCGAAGACGGAATGTTTGTAATTGTGGCTGTAATAGATAGCAAAACAGGTAGGGTTAAGGGGTCTCCTGATATTATTTCTCGCGGTTTTGTGTACTTAAGAGAGTCAAAAGAATTGCTGGCCCAAACTCGTAGAAAGGTTATTGAAATAGTAGATAAATCAACCAGCCGAGGAGGTGCTGTAAACTGGACATATGTTAAAGATGAAATCCGCAATAAAATCGGCGACTTCTTGGCCACCAAAACCTCCCGTCGTCCCATGATTTTGCCAGTAGTTATCGAAGTATAATTTTTTTAATGGGAATTCTTAACAAAAATATTTAATATAATTATAATTAAATAAATAAAAAATAATTTAATCTAACCATGCGTATATTTTCAGGAATAAGGCCAACAGGCGGCCTCCATATTGGAAATTATTTAGGTGCAATAAAACAATGGATTGCCCTCCAAGAAAAGAACGAGTGTATTTTTTGCGTAGTTGATTGGCACGCAATAACTACCCCCTACAATTCTAATGATCTGCAAAAAAATATTTTAGATACAGTTGCTATTTATCTGGCAGCCGGCGTAGACCCAGAAAAATCTATTATTTTTGTACAATCGTCTGTTAAAGAACACGCTGAACTAGCTTGGTTGTTGGGCACCATAACTCCAATGGGCGAATTGTCTAGAATGACCCAATTTAAAGAAAAGGCAAGGCAGCATAAAAATTATGTCAACGCCGGTTTATTTAATTATCCTGTTTTAATGGCAGCAGATATTTTATTGTATAAAGCAGGAGGGGTGCCGGTAGGCAAGGACCAAGAGCAACATGTTGAACTGTCTAGAACTATTGCCAAAAAATTTAACCAAAGGTTTGGAAAAATTTTCCCAGAACCAGAGGCAATTTTGCCAAAAATGGGAGCTAAAATAATGAGTCTAACTAACCCCAAAAAGAAGATGTCCAAATCCGATGATGATCCAAAATCCTGCATCTCTTTGTTTGATTCGCCGGAAGATATTGTAAAAAAAATAATGTCAGCCGAAACCGATTCTGGCAAAGAAATAATTTATAATGTTACAAAAAAGCCCGGGGTTTCTAATCTTTTAACAATTTATAGTTTAATAACTGATAAAAAAATCCAAGAAATAGAGAGAGAATTCAAGGGCAGAGGTTACGGAGAATTTAAAAAATCACTGGCCGAGGTTTTAATTAATTATTTAGAACCCTTTCGCAGAAAACAAAAGGAATTAGAAACAAGAGGTGTTTATATAAAAGAAATTTTAGATAAAGGAGCGGCAAGGGCGCGAATAATAGCCAAAACTACAATGGAGGAAGTCCGTTCTAAAATGGGTTTAATTTAAAGAATCGATGTTAAGATTTATGTTCGACGTCCAGTCTACTTCCGGATAATTGGAAAGCAAACCTTTAATGTATTTTTTAAGGTAATCGTATTTATCTTGGGTTTTCGCTTCAAATTTTATAGTCAAATAAGGACCGTTTTGGGAGTATCTTACAACAAACATTCCATCTTCTAAGTTTATTCTTAATCCATCCCCTACCCTCTGATCGCTTATAATCTCGGCTTTGGGAAAATCCTTATGTAGAACCTTCTCTATTTTCTCTACCACAATAACCTTCTCTCCGTCAGCACAATATATTTTTATCTCTGGACTAGAAATATATTTTGGCAAGGAATCAATAATCTGCGAAAGCGATTGGTTGGCTTGTCCTAAATAATCTAATAAATAAAGGGTGGAAAATATTCCATCATCGTGATTGTAAAAATCTTTAGCAAAAAAGAAGTGTCCTGACAGCTCACCAATAAACGCTGCTTTAATTTCCTGATTTTTCTTCTTTAAAAAAGAATGACCAGTCCTCCACATAAATGGCTTACCGTTTTCTTTCAAAATCGTATCTTCAACAACCCTTGAACAGAGGGCGTTATACATTATGGTAGATTTGGGATGTTTTTTTAAAACAGCTCTGGCGAAAATCGCCACCAAAACATCATTCCAAATAATTCTTCCTTTTTCATCAACTATCCCAATCCTATCGCCGTCTGTGTCGTAGGAAAAACCCATATCAGCCCTTTCGCTCAAAACTTCTCCTGACAATCTCTTGGCAACGGTTATATCTGTTGGATCTGGCGTGCCCATTGGAAAACTTGGGTTTAACTGACAATTTTTTTCTATAATCACAAAACCAGCCTGTTTTAATATATCAGGAACAATAACGCTGGCTGTTGAACAGCTCGGGTCAATAACTAATTTAAATTTCTTTTTGAAATTAAATCTTTTTAGTAAATCGTTAAAATATTCCTGTCTAATGCTAATCTCTTGGATAATACCCGATTTTTTGCCTTTTTCATAAGTCTCCTCTTCCACCATTTTTCTTATTTCTTGGATACCATCTGTTACCAAAGTTTCAGAAAAATTATTGGCCAGTTTAAAGCCATTATAGGAAGCTGGATTATGAGAAGCCGAAACATAAACCCCACCCCTACAATTTAGATAGTATTGACTCCAGTAAAAAGTACCAACCAATTCCATTCCAATAAAAATAACGTCAACACCTGCCCAATTTAAGCCCTTAATAATGCTTTTAGCGTATTCCGGACTTGTTTCTCTACAATCGTGTCCAACAATTGCTTTTTTAATGCCAGATCTGCTCAAAAGGGTGCCGTGTGCTCTACCGATATGTTCAGCTATTTCTGAATTAATATCTTTGTCCACCAATCCTCTTATATCATAACCGCGGAATATGTAAGGATTGATTTTCATAGATTGACCTATTGCTTTTTATTTTAAATTATTATATCATAATTATATCATATAACATGAAAACTTACGAATTAACATATATAATTACTTCTGAAATAACCCCAGAAGAGGCTAATGCTAAATCAAAAGAAATAGAGGGTGTAGTTTCTAGTAAGGGGGGGGTTATTACAGAACAAACAAGCCTTACGGCTAAAACACTTTCTTACCCAATTAAGAAACAAGGATCTGGCTTTTTGGGTGTTTTGAAATTCCAATTGAGTCCTGAAAAAATCCCTGAACTAAAAGATGTTATTGCCAAAGATAAAAAAATAGTGCGCCACCTAATTGTAGTAAAAAAACCAACCAGCCTCAAAACATCTTCAAAAAGAACGTTAAAAACAAAACCGGAAACAACTAGCGGAACAATAAAGAAGGGGGCAGAAAGAAGTAAGGAGGAAAAGAAAGAGAGGGTTGAATTAAAAAACATTGAAGAAACTTTAGAAGAAATTTTAGATAATAATCATAATATATAAATAAGTCAATAATTATCAAAAATTAAAAAACACTGAGCAAAGGTTTTAGGTATTAAACTATAAGCTCAGCCAACCAAAAGTGAACTTAAATAAAGTTTTTATTTTAGGAAATGTCACCAGAGAGCCGGAAGTAAGGTTTTTGCCATCAGGACAACAAGTAACGAGCTTTGGGGTAGCAACAAACAGGTTTTATACCGACTCTTCTGGAGAAAAAAAACAAACTACAGAATTTCATAATGTGGTATGTTTTGGAAAATTAGCCGATACAAGTTCCCGCTATCTGCATAAAGGTTCCTTGGTTTTAATAGAGGGTAGAATTCAAACAAGAAACTGGGTCAATTCACAAGGGCAAAAACAATACAGAACAGAAATTATTGCCGAAAATATGCAATTGGGTCCCAAAACCGCCTCAAGTGAAGTAGCTACCCACAAACAATTGGCTGCTGAAGAACCAGGGTCATCAATAAAACAAGAAGATATTCCGGTAATAGAAGAAGATTATGTACCGCCCCCTGATAGTTTGCAGGAAGAACCCAAGGTTTCTTTTGAAGATAACGCTGCTGAAGAAATTGATATAAAAGATATACCTTTCTAATTTAAAAATTAAAAATTTTCTAGCATGTGCTACTTTTGCCAAAAAAATATTAATGAAATAGATTTTAAGGATACAGAAACGCTATCTCGTTTCGTTTCCAGTTTTTATAAAATAAAATCAAGAAAAAAAACTGGTCTGTGCGCTCATCACCAGAAAAAAGTTTCAACGGCAATAAAAAGGGCGCGCCAAATGGGTTTAATGCCCTATCTTCCCAAGTAATGGAATAAAGGGCCATTTTTCTTGAGACCACCACTAAAAAAGAAAACCTAATAGGGGGTTCTTCTTTTTTAATTTATCTTTGGTTAATTATTTTATTTACCTTGACTCTCCCTTCATAGCTTGCTCTTTTATAACCTTCATGATTTCGGGGTGTTCTTTCAAATAAGATTTAGCCCCCTCTATGCCTTGACCAATTTTTTCTCCATTATAAGTAAAATAACTGCCGGAACGTTTTATTAATCCATAATCTATGCCGACCTTTAAAGCATCTCCTGATTTAGAAATCCCTTCGTTATAATAAATATCAAATTCGGCTGTTTTAAAAGGAGCCGCCACTTTGTTTTTTACCACTTTTGCCCGTACGCGGTTTCCAATAATTTCATCTCCGGATTTTATCTGAGCGGTTCTTGTTAAATTAATTCTTACTGATGCATAAAACTTTAAGGCTAATCCTCCCGGAGTGGTTTCGGGATTACCAAAAACCATACCAACCTTCATTCTTGTCTGGTTTAAAAATATTAAAACCGTCTTTGTTTTAGCAATTATGCTGGATAATTTTCTACAAGCCTGCGACATTAATCTTGCCTGTAAACCAATATGTTGATCGCCAATTTCACCCTCAATCTCAACGCGTGGAGTAAGGGCCGCCACTGAGTCAACTACGATAACATCGATATTCCCTGTTTTTACAAGCGTCTCAACAATTTGTAGGGCTTGTTCGCCGGAATCTGGTTGGGAAATTAATAAATCTTCGGTATTAACACCAATTTTTTTGGCGTAATCCGGATCCATAGCATTTTCAGCATCAATAAAGGCGCAAACCCCTCCGCGTTTTTGAGCTTCAGCTATAATGTGCAAAGACAAGGTTGTTTTGCCGGATGATTCAGCCCCGTATATTTCAATAATTCTGCCCCTTGGAACACCACCAACGCCCAAGGCCAAGTCCATTGCAATTGAACCAGTGGGGATAACATCCACATCAACGGCCCTCACCTCCCTCATCTTCATAATCGCCCCTTCTCCAAACCTCTCTTTAATTTCGTTTACCGCATTCTCAATATCTTTTAGACTTTTAATTTCTGTTTTTTTTGTTTTTTCTTTTGCCATTTTTTTATTTTTTAAAAATATGTGTTAACTAACAATAAAATTTTGCTTGGCCGACAAAATCATTTAAACTTTCTTCCAGCCATCATCTTCTGAAATACTCTCTGAACTATCTTCTAATTCTTTTGTGCTATTTATTAGATCTACCGCATTTTCTTTTGATGTTTGCGACTCTACATCGCCATAAACCTCACGTGGCTTAGCCCCATCAGCCGGACCAACAATTCCCTTCTCTTCAAGCATATCAATTAATCTCGCAGCCCTAGCATAACCAATCCTCAAACGTCTTTGTAAAAAAGAGGCAGAAGCTTTTTTGGTTTCTAAAACAATTCTTTTAACTTCCTCAAACAACGGATCTTCGTCTGTTTCGCCAAAAAATTCTGAAGTTGTTCCGTCGCTACTCGTTTCTGCTTTTTCAAGGCTTTCTTCTAAACTATGACTTAAAGCAACCGCCGGATCACCTAATTTTTTAGCTTGTTCGGCAAAAAATGAGGTAACCTTTATAACTTCTTTTTCAGAAATATATGGTGCTTGAATTCTTGTAAGCTTAGCTGATTTTGACGATAAAAAGAGCATGTCGCCAGCACCTAAAAGTTTCTCCGCGCCTGAAGTATCTATCACTGTTCTTGAATCAACTTGGGAAGAAACCTGAAAGGTAATTCTGGTCGGTATGTTGGCTTTAATTAAACCAGTGATTACTTCAACCGATGGTCTTTGGGTAGCAAGCACAAGATGAATTCCCGTGGCTCTAGCCATTTGGGCCAGTCTTACAATTTCCGCCTCAATTTCTCTTCCCTTTGCCGCCATTAAATCGGCCAATTCATCAACAATAAAAACAATATATGGCATTTGCAGCCCCGAAGCAATAACAGCTTTGTTTGAATTATAAGAAGCTAAATTTCTCGCCGGCACCTCTGAAAAAATCTCAAAACGTCGTTCCATTTCCCGAATAAGCCATTGAAGAGCATTTATAGTTTTGGTGGCATCATAAATTACTGGACACAAAAGATGTGGGATGTTGTTATAATGTTGGAATTCAACCCTTTTGGGGTCAACCATAATTAAACGCAATGTTTCCGGCGTACACCTGTATAATAAACTTAAAATTAAGGTATTCAAAAAAATGGTTTTGCCCGTACCAGTAGCCCCGGCAATCAACATATGAGGCCCCTCTGTTATATCGGTAAATACAGGAGAGCCGGCAACATTTCTTCCCAAAGCAATTACCAGGGGTGTCGTGGCGTTTTGAAAGGCTGGTTGGGTTATTAAGTTTCTCAAAGTAATAACAGACCTAACTTTGTTGGGAACTTCAATTCCAACTAATGATTTACCGGGAATGGGCGCCTCAATTCTTATAGGATGAGCAGCAAGGGCTAGCGCCAAGTTGTTTGAAAGTGTAGTAATTTTTGAAAGCTTTACCCCCTCCGCAGGCTTAAAAGCATATTGAGTAACCGCAGGACCAATATTAACCTCAGCCATTTCCACCGGAATGCCAAAATTTTCGAGGGTATTTTTAATTATCATTGAGTTTTCTTTAATATTTCCGGCAGTAGGAGCTACCTCATTCTTATTTAACAAGTCAATGGGAGGTAAAATATATTGACCTATTTTCCTTTCTTTTGCCTTAGTGGAAATTTCCGCTTTCTCGGGTTCTTCTTTCTTTTTAAATAGAACTATTTTGGACGGATCAACTTTTATTTTTTTGTTTTCTTTTTCCTTCTCAACCTCCATCCCTTTAATTTTCATCTCGCTAATTTCTTGTTTTTCTGTTTTTGCCTTCTCCTCTTTATAACTTATATAAAGATCTTGCCAAATAAACTGAAGAAAAATAAACGAGCCAATTAGAAAAATGGCAACAAATATTATATTGCCAACTAAAGGACCAAAAAGTCCAACAAACAAATTAGATAACCAGTAACCAATCCAGCCCCCCGTCTTTTGGTTTGTTTGTAAAATTCCCGCTATCCCAACCAGACAAATTAAAATAGCCAAAAACATTGCTAAGTCTCTGTTTTTTCTTTTGCTCCTTAAAAAAATTAAACCAGCGGTAGTTAAAAATAAAGGAATTAAATAAAAGGCCCTGCCAAAAAGAAAAATACCTATCCTAGAAAAAATTTCTCCTGCATAGCCTGCCTTGTTAAAATAAGGAAAAGATAAAATAACTATTACAGCCATTAAAAATAATAAAATGGCCCTTATCCATCTCTTGGTCCAATTAGTCAAAATGGGCTGGCCTATCTTTTCCTCGTTATTTCTCTTTTTTCTTTTTTTGTTTTTCTCTTCTTTTCTTTTAACCATACATACTTTTATTATAACACCAGACTTTTTTACTTCAAGCGCTTGTATAACGCCACCCAATTTTGGACTCGTAAGGAAATTTAATAGTCTGCGGCGCTCTCTGATATGCAAGCAATTGCTCTTTCTGCCATTGTATCATAAATTGTATCGGAGAGAGTTTGTTTTGAAAAGCGCAGTGCACACGTTCTGTGTTGTAAAAAATTAAGTAATCAACGAGCGAACGATTAAAAA